>Ga0207665_10000001_pt1 | contig 279842 bp, 247 predicted proteins | sample LARL112metaG_FD_184351 | JGI IMG/M metagenome (GOLD analysis project Ga0207665, IMG submission 184351) | Corn, switchgrass and miscanthus rhizosphere microbial communities from Kellogg Biological Station, Michigan, USA - LAR L11-2 metaG... | ecosystem: Host-associated > Plants > Roots >... | reverse complement strand
CGGTCCCCTACGCCAAGGCGGGCGTGTCGACCACCGGCACGTTGACCACGGCGCTCGCCAACGCGGGCGCGACCTACGAGATCGTGCCGAAGCTGTCGAAGTTGGGCGCGAATCCGCCTGAGGACAGTCCCTCGTGCCCGTAGCGATCGAAGATCGCGCGCATTCTTGTTTCATCACCGACATCCGCCACCAGCGGCACAATCGATTGAGTGGGCTCACTTGCTCTCAGTTCACAGTCAATGTCAAACAATGCGAATTCGGCGCGCTCGACCAACAGGATATTGGCCGGGGCAAAGCGTTGCACCTGCCGGGCCAGTTCTGATCCGATTGAACCGCCGGCGCCGGTGACCATTACCGTCTTGCCGGCCAGTTCCCTTCTGATCGATTCAGTATCGAGCTGTACCGGTTCGCGGCCCAGCAGATCTTCGATCTCCACGTCGCGGATGCGGCTGATCTCGACGCGGCCCTCGATGATTTCATAGAGTTCGGGAATGATTCTCACCTTGACGGGAATCGATTCGCATATTTTTACGATCCGGTGAATCTGATGACGAGACGCATGCGCGATCGTGATAATCACGTGATTGATGCCGCGAGTCTGAACCAGTCTGGGTAGATCCTGAGTGCTGCCCAGCACGCGATGCCCCTGAACTACCGACCTTCCTAACTTTGCGCGATCGTCGTCGACAAAGCCTTTGATTGCCAGGTCGAGATCGCCGCGAGCTTCAATCTCTTTGGCCGCCAGCAAACCGGCGCGGCCGGCGCCGATCAAGAGCACCGACCGCTTGCCTTTGCCGTTGGTGCTGCCGTTGCCGTTGCCGTTCGTGTGTTTCTTTAGCTGCAAGCGTTTCTGTTTGTATTCATATTCCGCGCGGCGTATCACGCGCATGCCGAAAGCTCCGCCGAAGGCCAAGAACACATCGATCAGATTGATTGAGAGTGGCACGCGCCAGGCGTGGTGCGGCGCGGGTAACCCCAGCCGTAGCGCGGCAACAATAATCAATGAACCAAGCCCTGCGTAGAGAAACGCTTTGATGTGGGCGAGATCGGTATAGCGCCAAATAGAAGAGCGGGCACCTGATATCGTCAGGGCGACGAATTGCACCAGAACCACCATCGGTATTTGCGTTACGAAGTCGCGCATGGTGTCCGGCGGAAACTGAAAATCAAAACGTAAGAGATAGGCCGCGGCGAACGCGGCAACCAGAAGCAAAACGTCGAGGACCGCTTGAATTCCGACGAAGAGCAAATGAGTTCCCGGTGGCATTTCTTTCATAGCAAGTTCCCCTTGTGACTACCCTGGGCCCGTCAATTTAAATAAATGACGATTAGCTGGATTTACTTAAAGAAAACTGTAGCGAGCAGGTCTTTCAAGTTCACCAAGTGCAAAGGCATTTGGTTTTCTTTTCCCTTCCCTTTGGGAAGGGGACTAAGGGGAAGGGTCTAGCGCGTGCTGGGCCCTCTCCCCCGCCCTCTCCCAACGGGAGAGGGAGACACGGCGCTTTTTCCGGTGTTGGTCTGACATTGCTCAGCTCTCACGAACCATGCGACAGATGCTGGCTACTTTCTGCAGACGCGGATTGTGCGGTCGCCACGAAGCCGCCGTTTCAACTACTCTGCAGGTAACTGAATTGATCAGCGGCTTGAGCCAGCGGGCCACGATGATGCGTTGACTGACTGGTTCCTTGACGAACCCCATTCCCAACTTGAAATCTTCCAGTGACTCGAGAACAGTCAACGGCTCCAAACCGTAACTTATCGCTGAGACACCTGGCCGCGAGAGCAGCTCCTTCGCAACGCAAAAGACCAGAGCATTGTTGGGACGAGATTTCAGGTGCGAACTCACAGATCGCTGAATGAGGATATGCACCCAATCCTCGACCCAGAGTGTGACCATGAAAGCCGCCAGGTCGTCACCTACGAAAGCTCCCCAGGCTTCGTACGCGGGACATTCTTTTAAGTAGCTACCAAATCCCAGGGAACGCTCGCCGTTAAGCTGGTGTCGCTTCATGGTGTCCGCGTGCGCCTCAGAAGCAATCGTCTCTAGTTCTTTCCAACTCATCTTCCTGACCTGGCAGTTTTCCAATCCTCTTCGAGTCTGGTTCCGACTCTTTGCGCTTAAGACGCTCAAGTCATACGGTTTTCGGCAAACCCAAATTGAACTCTGCAGCCCTCTTGATTTGACCGGTCCGATGAAACGAACTCCCAACGCTCCGCGCGCGTTACGAAACAGCTCCGCGATTTCTTCTTGGCCGGGGTCTATCAGGCGATGGATCGGAAAGGATTGGTATATCCGATCCTGGTGATACTCGTTATACCACCAGCAACTCGCCGTCTTAACGACGCGATGTTTTCGACTTTCAAAAAAGGCGGTGATGTCTTCCGGATTCATGCGCTAACGTGCGTCAGATTTCCGACAAAGATAAAGAACGTGCGGCGCGAGGTTGAGCCGCCCCAGCGTCAAGCTGCCGAGAGTCCTGGAAAGTCCAAGATAAGTTTGCCGGGCAAGCCGGCCAAGTCTGGACCCGTAAGACGACGAGCCAAGCTGAATAGTGTCGATGATCTCAAAGCCTTCGTTCTTCAGCAGCGCAGCCAGACTCTCGGCAGAGAAATAGAAAAGATGTGACCGCGTCAAGGAACAGCGAGTGCCGTACAAGGCCCGACTGATTGGTCCGCTGTGCCTCAAGCGTTGATACGCGTAACCTGGCGTGGCTATGGCCAGTATGCCGTCGTCTCGCAGAACGCGCGCAACATAAGACAATTCGCGACGAGGGTCCGGCATGTAATAGAGACTCTCGAGAATCGTGATCACATCTAATGACCTGGTGTCGAAACTGACATCGGCCAAATAAGCATTGAACAGGTGTATCTTTGCGTTGACTTCAAACCGTTCCTGCGCCCGTGCGAACGCCATCGATGAAGGCTCAATGCCGTATAGCTCCCAATTTCCGTTAGGGAAATATTCGAACATTTCGCCGCTCGCGCATCCCACGTCCAACAACTTTCCGGCCGGTTTCAAAGCGCGTATTCGCTTCACGATGTATGCCAAGGTCGTCCGCCGCCATTCTTCAAACTCCAACTCCAGCCTCGTGGGTTCGGTCGAGTTGCCGTTGGTAAAATACGAAGACTGAAACTCAGCATGAAGTGCATTTGGCGATGGTTGCGGAAACACGAATAAGAGTCCGCAGTCGCGGCATTGTCGTATGGTGCGATTCTGATCGCTCCAGAAAACTCTCGAGTTTGACCCGCTGCACGCAACGCAAATCGGGTCCGGTAAGCTCGCCATCAGATTTACAAGCTGCTCGCAATCGCTCGATCCAAAGCCGCGACCACGTGAGCCAGTTCCTTTCGAGTCAGATCCTGGTGAACCGGCAGAACAATATTGTGGGCCGCGATGTATCGTGCGTCTTCAAACCCATCGATTGGAACTTGCGACGGCAGTCCCGACCAGATGGGTCGCGGATCAACGCCGGCGACAATAAGTTTTAATCGCACCGCTTCGCGATGATCCACTGTGACCGGAAATCCCAGCGGAGCACCGGCCGGGTCCAGATCGTCAAAGACTGGTTTCGCGCCTTTGATACTTTTCAGCGCGGCTTTGAGCCATTGATAGTTTTCCTGTCGGCGTCGCGCGACCGATGCCAAATCAATGCGCCCGTGAATCCGGTGCGCAAGCGTCGACATTTGAAAGCGATGATACGGTCCCAGGGATCCATTGGAAGCCGACAGCTCTCTGGAGGACGACGCTTCTCGTAAGCCTGTGATCATTCTGGCCGCCGTGCGTTTGTCGCGCAGGCGTGTCCTGAGCGAGAGACCCGAGCGAACTTCCAGAGTATTCGCCGCTTGCCAAAGTAGATTGACAAGCACCAACCGTCTATTGACTGTGCGCGGCGGCTCAGGCCAAACCAGGTCGGGATTGTTTACTACTACCACCGCTCCGTCAGGGACCGGCAGCAGTTTTGACAGGCTGTAGATTGTCATGTCACCCAAACGTCCAATTCCGGCTCCGTCCCCGAGCGGCAGCGTGTGCGCACAGTCCTCAATTATCCATAATCCACTCTCGCGACATTCTTGAATCAGATCTTCGGCTCCAGCGGAAAAGCCGAAATAGTGAACTATCAGAATTGCGCACGGCTTTTCCCGCAGCAATTCACGAATCGCCTTCGCATCCGGTGCGAGCGCCCGATCTACGGGATAAAAGACAACCCTTATCCCCAATTTGTGAAGCGGATCGATGGCGGACGAGCAAATGTATGCGGGAACCAGCACGGCATCGCCGGGTTTCATCTTGACTACCCTGACAAAGTCCGCCACCGCTTCGCGCGCCTGCGAGTATTCATACACGCGTGAGTTTGAAAGCACTGACTCGCGTTCAGATGACTTACGTCTTCCGATCCCGAATAGCGCGCCAATCGGCAGTGCCGGATTACTGGATATGTACATCGAGGATTATGGCGACGAGCTTGCCCGAATCCGGGGTTGTGAATTTAAGCGCTCAACTCAGGCCGAGACGCTTGGCCATCGACGTGCGCCGTGGCGATTACAATCAGGACGCAGAAAATCAGCGCGTTAATCGTTATATGCAGACCAAAATCGACAAAGCTGTGGACGGTCACGCCAAAGATTCCCGCGAGCGCTCCCAGACAAGCCGCGCGATGATACTGATCGGGAGAACGCAGCCGCCTGTGCGCCGTTCTTACAAAGACGACCATGAACCACGCTACTAAAGCACAGCCGATCAATCCGCCGCTGGCGAGCAGTTCAAGATAATCGTTGTGGGCTTCCTGCGGCGTGAACTCGCCAGAGGCGTCGTGGTACTTTGTGATCCCAATCCAATAACCGCCAAACCCCACGCCGGCGATCGGATGGGCCTTGATCAGTTGCCAGGTCGAAGCCCAAATCTGCTTGCGGCGCGTGTTCTCGCGAATATCCAGACCGGGCTGGTCGAAAGCAGTTCCCGCCTGCTCGAAATTGGTGACGACTTGCTCGCCTCCAACCCAGCCAACACCATACGCAAATAAACCGATCAAACACGCGACCAGAAAAACTCGCACCGCCAATCCGCCCGCAACCTTCTGCCACCTTCGCAATTTCGTTCTCGCGTGACCATGAGTAAAGTGACGAATTGGATCGAGCAGCACCGCCAGGAACAGCACCTCGCATAGTGAAGCGATTATTCCGCCGCGGGAATTGGAATAGATCAGCGCCACCCACATCAACGCGCTCACCAGCAGCAGCATTACTACTCTGCGGTAGCGACGGATTTCGCCGACGATCAATCCCAGGCTTAGACCCAGGCCCATCTCCATCAGGAATGCGAAGTGATTTCGGTTGATAAACTGCGCAAAGCCACGCTCGTTAATCGATAAGGCGGGCAGAAAAAATCCCGGGCCGATTTGAACATTTCTGCGCAGGATGCCGAAGCAGGCAGTCGCGACCCCGATGCCTATTACGAAGTAGATCAGCGAGCGCAAACGGGCTCTGCTCGACGTGTACCGGAGAAGTAATAGTCCGACGATCAGCAGAGCGAAAAGTTTGACGGCGAATTGCCGGCTGCCGAACGGGTCCGCGCTCAGCGAAGTCCGCACGCTGATTGGTCCTGTCCCTGAAAACAACGGCAGCGACTGAAGCACTATGATCAAAATCAGCGCCAGGATCGGCGCTGCCAAAGAAAAATTAACGAGGCGACTCTTGCCGAAAAAAGTTTCAATGACCGCCAAAATTGCCAGGACAAAAACCAGGCATTCAAAGAGCGCCACCCACCATAGATCGACTGCTCCGTAAGGAATCGCAGTCAGCGCGATGACGCCGAGCAGGCCGTAAAAGATCGAGCAATCGAGCGCCTGCGCCAGGCGCGCGAACCTCGTGAGTGTGGCTTGATTCTTGATTCCAGCCGGATCTTCCAAAGTCTCTGGTTCCAGGGTGTCTTTCACTTTGATCTATCGTTCGAAAAAGAAGGTTCTATAGGCGCGACCTCGGCGACCTCTGCCTCTTGCTGGTAAGTTGCTTCGCTCAGCGCGGAAGCCTTGCCGGGAATAACTACCGCCGCCATGGTTTGCCACAGCACGCTGAGATCGCTCCGCCAGTTTCGCCGTTCGAGATAAGAGAGGTAACCTTTGAGTTTCGCCGGTTGCAAATGTTCGACGTAATACTTCATGGCATCGCCGTTGACTTGCGCCAACAAGTCTTCTTCTCGGCGAAGTCGCAGCGTCACCGGATCCGTTATGCCCGGCTTAACCGACAAAACGGCGCGCCACAGACGATCATTCAGGTCCACGTATCTCGGCACTTCCGGACGCGGGCCAACCAGGGCCATGTCGCCGCGCAACACATTCCAAAGCGTCGGCAACTCGTCCAACTTGGTCCGGCGGAGAAATCGTCCTACGCGCGTGATGCGTTCATCTCGGCTTGAAGTTATCTGAGGGCCTTCGCCGGAAGATCTCATCGTACGGAGCTTGTAGAGATCGAACATCCGCCCATTTTGGCCGACTCTTTTCTGGCGAAACAGGACCGGCCTGCCCGAAGACACCACGATCGCGAAAGCCGCGAGCAGAATGAACGGCATCGCTATGATCAAACCGAGAAACGCGATTGTGCCCTCGACCCAACGGGGTAATCCGTTATTGATCTCCGGCATTGTCTCGTTTAGTTTGCTGATGACTTCAGCGCTGGCGGCGGACACAAATCCGTTTGATGGTGCGAATGACATGCTCGATTTCGTCTTCACGCATTCCCGGAAAGATCGGCAAGCTAACCAGCCGTTTCCACTGCGCGGTCGCGACCGGAAAATCTTTTGCCCGCCAACCGAACGTCTTTTGGTAGTAAGGATGCAAATGAAGCGGGCGCCAGTGGACCGAACAGCCCACGCCGGAACGCTTCAGTTCGTTCATGAATTCGTCACGATTGATTGTCAGATGTTTTAGTCGCAGCTTGATCGCAAACAGGTGCCACGAATCGATCCGGTTTTCGTCGTAGGGCGGCAGCTCGATCTGTTCCACGCCGGCCAGCGCTTCAAGGTAGCGCGCGGCTATTTGTTCGCGCTCGCGCCGCATCGCTTCCGCGCGATCGAGCTGATGGATGCCAATCGCGGCCGCAATGTCCGTCAAGTTGTATTTGTAGCCGGGCGCGACAATCTTGTAATCCCATTTGCCGTTGCTCGAATATCTACCCCACGCGTCCGCCGAAAGGCCGTGTAGTGACATCAGGCGCATTCTCTGCGCCAGCTTTGCGTTACTGGTGATCGCCATGCCGCCTTCGCCGGTGGTGATTGTCTTGTTCGCGTAAAACGAATAACACGTCACCGTAGAACTTCCGTTGCTGCGATGTTGCCAGGGCTCGTCCGCGCTCGCTCGCCAACGGGACGGAAAAGCGTGGGCCGCGTCCTCGACGATCCAAAGCTGGCGTTCTTTTGCGAACTGCCGCAGTCGATCAAGGTCCATTAACCGCCCGCCAACGTGTACTGGCATGATGCCGACGATTCCAGAGGTCAGAGGTCGGAGGTCAGAGATCGGGGGTCGGTGAGCACTTACGCCTGACTTCTGACTTCTGACTTCTGACTTCTGACTTCTGATTCCTGCGCTTGTGACTTTCCGCTTTGCATCTTCCAGATCCAAATTCAGCGTGACGGGATCGCAGTCCACCAAGATCGGAATCGCTCCCTGATAGCGAACGACCTCCGCGGTGGCGGCAAAGGTCATGGTGGGAACCAGCACGCCCTGGCCGGCTTTCAAACCGAGCGCCTCGACGGCCAGGTGCAAAGCGGCCGTGCCTGAGTTGACCGCCACGGCGTGGACTTCGCCCTTCGCCCTTTCGGATTTCCCGTTCGCGCTTTCCTCTTTGCCCTTTGCCCTTTGCCCTTTTCCCTTTGCTGCTATCGCGCCGACCGCGGCCGCAAACTCTTCTTCGAAGCGCTTGACTCTGGGACCGCTTGTCAGCCAGCCCGAGCGCAGAGTTGCAACTACTTCGTTGACTTCCTGCTCGTGAAGCGCGGGACGAAAGAATGGAACTTGAAGTTTGGTCATTGCATACCTTACCGAGATACTAACGAAATCATGCTTCCAAAACTCGACGCTGTTAGTTACTTGGAAGCGCTATGCCCCAGACATAGAGTTGCCCCGAGTTGGCGACATAACGAACTGTTAGTTTGACGACTTCCTTTTGTCCCGAGAGATCGAAAGCGACTCCGTGCAGTCCGGCGGCAAAGTCGCGTAACGATCCTTCGTAACGGTTCTGACCCACGATCGCCATGCGTTTGCGCCATTCGAAAACTGTCGCGCACGAAGCAGCGGGCTCGCATCGCTTGTCCCACGAGGTGGTCTCGTTGCCGAGTCGCAGCGGAAATGTCATTGTCTCGCCCCTCTTGTTCTCTATCACGATCTCGGCGATCGGCTGATCCGGCCGCAATTCATTCACGCCGATAATGTTTGTTAACAAAACCACGCGGTTTGTTGTGACCGAATGCGCCAGTGGAATGCTCAACTCACTCTTTCCTTCAAGATCAGGCAAGCCAAACGCGCCGATCACGTTTAGCGGCACATCCTTCACTCTTACCGAGACGGGCAAGCTCAAATCCTGAAACTCGAGTCCGTAAATGCTCAGTGGTTGCAGCACTTGTTTGGTTTCCGCGCATAGCTCGTAGCCGGATCCTGACGAAGGCTTACGCTCCAGCACGTATTCAAAAAGCGGATAGTCAACGCGGCCATCAACCACCGAATAGCGTTCGCTCAAACGGTCCATCAACCGATCAAATCCCCGACGGCGCTCAGCCTCCCAATCATCCGTGACAAAAACTAAGCGTTGATAACGATGGAGCTCGCTCACGTCGTTGCCTTTCATAAAAGGGGATACGTCGATAAGCGGGACACTACTGGGAAAATAAAAGTTGATCTCGTCCTGTGAACGTCCATCGTGAATCAGCGCCGTGTCTTTCCCGATCGAACGCGAGGCATATTCGGCAGCGCTGCGATAGTCTGTTGCCGCCCCGTAGGTCCAGTCCTTTTGCAATCCTGACCAAATCGACGCCCCGTTTACGGTCAGCGCCGCGGCCATCAGAACGTAAAGAACCGGCCGCTTGAATGACGTCACGCCAATCGCAGTCAATAGCACGAACACGGGCCAGACGAATGACACATGGCGCGGACTGACTCCGCCGGCTACCCGCCCGCCTACAGCATCGAGCACGAGATAGATGCCAAGCAATACGAAAAGATAAGCGAATGGGAGGAATCCCCATTGAGTGCGCCGCCATAACGTTCTGGCGCCGGCAATCAAGAGAACCACAGTCAAACAAATCCCTGGAATCACCAGGACCAGGCGAAGCGGATAGACATGGTAACCAAAAATGAAAACGAAGCCCGCGTAAGCGGCTTTTGCCAGATTGACGATCGAAATCGGTGTCATCACCGGCTCCAGCGAACTGGGCGCGTTTCCATAGATCTGATAGATGCGCCAAAGACCGTGACGCACAAATGGAGTCAGCAACAATCCGCACCCGACAAAGGGTAAGCCAAACAGGATGAGCGAGAGCTTGCGTCTCGAGCGTCCCGTCTTTGCCGCGAACGCCGTGGCCGCGGCCTGTGCATAAACGGCCAGCACACCGAGGAAGTGAGAGAATACCAGCACCGCTCCGGTTAGTAACACTGTCGCGCGCCTACCCCTGGTTCGTCGACTTTCAAGATAGCTGATCATCGCGAGCATGAAGGCAGCCGAAGCAAAGATGAACAATGAATAGAACCGGACTTCTTGCGAATGAAAGAGATTGAAAGGCGAAGTTGCCGCCAGCAACGCGGCAACAACTCCGGTGCGCCATCCACCCAACTTCGCGCCTATCTTGAAAAGGATTGCCGATGTGGCTGTGCCAAAAATCGCCGAAGGCAATCTCAGCCACAGTTCGGTTGAGCCCAGCCGAATCCAATAGTGCATCAAGCCGGAATAAATAATTGAATTCCAGTTCAAACCAACTGATTTGGCTTCCGCAAGGCTGCCATATTCGTCACCCTCCAGCGGATACAGTGAAAGCCCGTAAAGCCGAAGAACCAGCGCCAGGCCAACAATCGAAAGCAATAGATATGTTCTGCGTCTTGACTCGCTTACGGTCGAGGCTTCGTCTCGGAATATTATCGTAGGGGAAAATTCTCTGATCACTTATTTAGCTGGAGCAACTCTCACTTGTGGGTTAGAACAGAATGGACGTCGTGCAACAATGGCAAATGACCTGCGCGCGTCTCGTGGTCGCCCCATCGACTCCCGAATCTCAATAGGCCTGTCAGGAATCCCAAGCCATAAGCCAAATGAATTATTGCAAACGCAATCGGAAGCAGCGACAGAATTCTCCAATCGGTCCGGCGCGCGGCGAAGATCGACGCAACCACGGCGAGTATCGTGTAAGCGAGCACCGTGGCCGCGAGCAACATTCTGCCGGCAGAAAATAAAGGAGCGCTCATCAGCAGGAGCGCCAAAGCCGCGACAAACAGCGGCGGCACAAACTGCCGGGGGCGCATTTGCCGCGGATGCTTTTGCATCACGCGGACCTTCCAATAGCCATACTGAAAGTATTGATTCCACAGTTTGCGAAAACTCGCGCGGCTGTAATAGCGCGATCGAATGTCCGGCGACAACAGAATCCGTCCGTCCAGTTTCCGCACGCGATAGTTGTATTCGTCGTCCTGATTGCGAACCAGTTCCTCGTCGAAGGGTCCGGCGCGTCGAATCGTCTCGCGCCGGTAAGCCGGAAACGGAACGGTATCGGTAAGTCGCGCCGAGTTAATTGCGACCCGAAAAGCTGAGCCTCCGACGCCAAAAGTTGAACTCATTGCGGCCGCGATGGCCCGGGCCCGATATGTGTCTCCGAGGGTTTGCAGCGGCCCGCCCACGCAATCGATTTCGTCCAGAGTCAAATGCTCAACGCAGCGACGAACGTAGTCGCTCGCGATTTCGCAGTGCCCGTCAACGCGAACGATGATCTCGCCTTTGGCCAGACGCAGCGCGGCGTTCAATCCCGTAGAAACGATCTTTCCCGGATTATCAATCAGCCTCACATTCGGACGGCCGTTACTGACCGCGCCAATGATTTCCCGCGTGCCGTCTTCCGACCGGCCGTCGGCGATTATCACTTCCATGCGATCCTGTGCGTAGTCCTGGGCCAGTACGGCTCGCAGGCTGCGCTCGATGAATCCAGCGTCGTTGCGAACGGGCATGATTATGGATACAGACGGAAGCTCCGCAGCCTGGTAATTGCTCCCCGCACTCAAACGAACTGGAGTTTCTTTTTTGGTCAAAATAATGAGTTCAGTGCGATTAGATCTGATTCTCGATCAGCCCGTCCTCCGCGACTAGGTTCGTTCGCTTCCGCAAAGTCGAGCTAACCATCAGAATCAGACAGCCAACTACCAGCGCACCGTAAATCGCAGTGATCAGCCACATTCGGTTGGCAACGAACGAGGTTATCGGAGTGTCACCGCGTGAATGGCTGGTCAGCGCGTTCAGCGCCGGAAGAGTGAACCCTGACGTCAGGAATTGTCGCCACGGTTCCAAGATATTTTCGGCAAAGCCATATTGGGCGCCGAGCCAGTTGTTAATGACCGACAATGCAAGAAGCGGGACGCTAATCAGCTTAGGAACATACGAGAGCGAAAGCGCAAGGCCTATCACTGCAAACGGTATGGCCAAAGTTAGATATCGCGGACCAAAGGCAGAGCCTCCGTGCCAATCTGCAAAACTTCCAATCCAAAGCCAAAGGCTAAAGAAAACGAAAATGGAAAGGCCTGTTAAGCCATATGCGGGCTGTCTTTTGTCTCGGAAGCTTCGAACATATCCGACGAAGGCCAGTAATAGAATTGGCGAATAGAGGAACAACCCTCTCTCAAGTGAAAAACTGAGCCCAAAGAGTCGGGTCGGTCTCGGTATCGTGAAGCCCAAGATCCCCCCTGTGAGGTGCTGTCGATCTGAACTAGCCAGGAATTCGTACGTGGCGTGAAACGGGCCGCCGAATGCTAGCGTGTTATAACCAAGAAGCAAACCGAAAGGGATCGCACAACCCACGCAGAATGCCAGCAAGTGCTTCGACGGCCAAATCCAAAGCGCATAGAGAACTAGTCCGGCGATCAGCACAAGGCTCTGATATTCCATGAGCATTGCCGACCCGCTTATGAATCCGAGCACGACAAAACCTAGAGGCCCATCAGACGCAGTGAGTCTGAGGACCAGATAAAGCGCAAAGATAGCGAGAGATGCGCTAAACACGTGGCTAAAATAGGTAGTCGAATAGAAGAAAACCGGAGTTCCAAACGCATATGCCACAGTGGCAATCAAAGCATTCCCTTGCGACAACCCCAGTCGCAGGAAGATTCGGAAGAAAACAACCGCCGCAAAAGCTGATAGCAGCGATAGCGAGAACAGAGTGATCCAAATTGTGGACAAGAAGAAGGCCGTGTTATCAGCTTGGTAGAATCCGCCGCGAGTGCCTTGTTTGAAGGACTGCACTTGCGAGAAATGGTTCAACCAGCTTCCCGGCACAAAACGATAAGCAATCTTGAAAATTAAATAAGAGGGCGCCCCTACGATGCTCGGCCCCGGCAAACCAGCCGAATAGTAATGCCCGTCCTTGAATGCTTTGTCTATAGTGTTCTCTTGGTATCGGTCTATAGTGATCGTGTGTTGATCTACCAAACTATGCGTCAAGTCGAAGTAGCGATTCGGATTCACGCCGCCGCCCGGTACTACATGCAACGCGTAGATTGTCCAAATCGCCAAGAACAGGCGCAACTCGAACGAAGTTCCTAATTTCTTCCAACCAGGCCGGAAAACTCGCAAGCAGACCTCTACGACATCGCTAGATTCAATTGCTTATCTCAAATCTTGGGTTGGCACACGAGCACAAATTGATAGCCGAAGAGTGTCCTTCTCAATTTGGTCAAGCACCAATTTAGGAAGTGAATAAAACTCAAATAGCGCCCTCTGCTAGTGGCAGGAAACATAATTGGCAGCGGAATCGGCGTCGCGTCGATGCTAATGACATCGAGTCCCGAGTCGGAAGCCAACTTCTTCATCGTCTCTAGAGTGAAGAATCGAAGATGGCTTTCGTCCAATATTCCAACTCGCGTATAGTTGAAACGACCAAGAAGCAGATTAAGACGCACCCAAATGTTCGCAACATTCGGTAGCGAGATTAAAACTTTGCCTCCCGGTTTAAGCAGAGAACCTACCTTTTGCAAGATTTCACGCGGCGCACGAAGGTGCTCGAGAACATCGCCGAAAACAACCGCGTCATAAGTACCGAAGGAACCAAAGTTTAACGTCTCGATATCGCCAATAATCATTTCTCGGCAATACTTCCGAGCAATTTCAGCCATGTTGGGATCTTGTTCGACGCCGGTTACCGTGCAGCCTAGCTTAGCCATCTCGGCAGTTAGGTAACCTGTCGCCGTGCCAATCTCTAACACCTGCGCCGGTCGCTTCTGCTCGATCCACTTAACGATTTGTGAGTGACTGCTATACGGATCCGCCTTCTTGTATATGTAATGATCTCCAGTCACGTCGTATTTGGGCTCATAGATCAATCTTGACTTGTGGAATCTATACCTCAAAGCTGTTTTTGCACAATTCCAAGCGTAGGCTAGGCCGTTGACATAGCATATTTCATCCCCATAGTAGGTTGGAATTGGACGCTCAACTATGCGCATTCCTGCTTCATGGAACTGAATCAGAATGTTCGTGTCGAAATGCCATTCATCTGAGTTGAGCATGAAAGGCACTTTCTTAAGGGCCGCGCAACTGTAAAGGCGATATCCCGAATGGAACTCTGACAAGTTCATCCCGACGCTCTTGTTCTCGAACCACGTTAGGATCTTATTGCCCACAAACTTATAGAGTGGCATCCCGCCGGCAAGCGGATCGCCTCCAGCCGCCGTGCGTGAGCCAAAGACCATGTCGGCTTCATCGTCTTCCAGGGGCTCAAGCAATTGGGGCAATACTTCCGGCGCATACTGGCCATCGGCATGGAGCATTACCACGATGTCAAATCCGCGAGCGATTGCATACTGGTATCCGGCTTTCTGGTTTCCGCCGTATCTAAGATTCTTTGTATTGCGATGAATGGTTAGTTTTTCGAGCCGCTTCGCGTGCTTGTAACCGATTGCCGCGTAGTACGTATTGTCGGTTGAGCAGTCATCAAAGAGAAAAACTTCCTCGACTTTCTCCCACACTTCTTCTGGGATTCTGTCAAGCGTCCAGTCAAGCTTATTGACGGCGTTATAAGCGATTACGAAGATACCGATGCGACAGTTTTGCGATCCCATCTGGGTGCCCAATAAAAACGATTTCAGGAGATCAAAGATATGCCTTCATTTGGATGACTCACCCTTTTTTTACAAAGCAACTAAGGTGAGTTTCAATCGAACCACCGATACCGAATAATTTGAAACAAGGCCAACAGACCGTCGCGCCAGGTGATTTTCTTGCCCTCTGAATAATCGCGGCCGCTATAGGTGATTGGCACTTCGTAAGCGCGCCAGCGCCCTTTGGCGATTTTGGCGGTGAATTCCGGCTCAAAGCCAAAGCGATTCGAACGCAGACGCATCTCCCTAACAACTTCGGCGCGGAAAACTTTGTAACCAGTCTCCATATCGGTGAAGTTAAGGTTCGTTAACATATTGGAAAGCAAAGTGAGAAACTTGTTGCCGACCGAGTGCCAGAAGAACAAGACGCGGCCGGAATCGCCTTTGAAGCGCGAACCATAGACGACGTCGGCGCGGCCTTCTTTGATCGGTTGCAGCAGTTTGGCGTAATCCCGGGGATCGTATTCCAGATCCGCGTCCTGAATAATCACGACGTCGCCCGTGACTCTCGAAAAACCATGTCGGAGCGCTGCTCCCTTGCCGGTATTGCGCGGCAAGTACTCCACGATCACTCCGTCAATTTGTTTCTCTACCTCCGCGAGCACTTCCCGAGTCCCATCGGTAGAGCCGTCGTCGACGACGATGATTTCATGAACATGCTCTTCCAGTTTGACCCGGCGCAGTATTTCCAGAATGGTCTTCTTCTCGTTATACGAAGGGATGACGACCGACAATGCCAACTGGCCGTTGCGAGGAGCAATATCGTTTGTCCTCTGCCCATTACGCTGAACCAGCGCGTTGGGAAATGTATTTAGAGTTTTAGCTTCTTCTATGGCCATGTTGTTTTTGCGAGCTGCAAAGATTCCGGATGCACCCGGCGTGGAAAACCAGCCGCGATCAAGACGGCCAATAACCCCACTGCCGGCGCCATGTATCTAAGGATTGAAAGTGCTAAAAACGTCATTCCCCAGAAATAAACGACGATTAATAGACTGCCGACGACAAAACTTTTATTTATCCCGCCACGTTTCCAGCCTTGCCAGCCGGCCCAGGAAAACAAAACGAAGTAGCCCAGTTGGATAAGCAGAATCGGCCACTCTTTGCGGCCGCTGTCGGTTCCATACCAGCTTCGCGCAATCTTGAGCAGAAAAAGTTTCGTCACCGCGGTCGGGTGAGATCGGAATTCGCGCGCCACGACCGACGAGAGTTGGCCCACGCTGGTGATTTGGTCGGCTTGCGCCAGGATGTCTTTCATCACTTCGGTCACGTCCGGCGAAACGCCGCTTTCTTCGCGGTAACCTTTGCTGGTGACGGCGAAAGTAAGACCGTCACGCATGCCCTTAATCCCGCTCGCGCTGAGCGGAATCACTTGGCCGGTTTTGTGATACACCCAGGCCTCCCAGGGAAATACGGCGACGAAGTTGCCGAGAAGCAGCATTGCGATCAAAAGACCTCGAGCGCCAATGCTCAGCTCCCGGCGCACCAGCCATATGATTAAGGACAGCACCACCGCAATGCCGATGGCGATCGGACGAATGAGCATGGCAAAACCAAAGATCAATCCGCACCAAAAATAAACCGGCGCGGATTTCCGGCGCGCCAGCGCATACCAAAAGAGACACAGTCCGCCATAGAAGACGGCCATGAAAGGGATTTCGCTGTTGGGCTGTTTCGTCAGCCAGAGCGCGAACGGATACGTCATCCAGATGATGGCCGAGACCAGAGCCGGCAGCGGGCCGAATAAATCTCGCGCCATAAGAAACAGAAAAACCGTCGCCAATGCCATCCCTAAAGCGGCAACCGCCGACAGACCAAACTCTTCGGACACGCCAAGCCAGTTAGACAGTTTGAAAGTGCCCGCGAGCACAAGTGAATAACCCGGAGGGTAGGCCGTCGCCGGATTTTCATCTCCGCGCGCGAAGCCTCGTCCGGCGAGAATGCTTTCGGCGACTGGTTTATAAAATCCGGGATAATCGCTTTGCTCATTCATGCGAAAACTGCTGGGCAGGACTCGCCAAAAAACCAGAGTGACAAACACGGATGCGAGAAGAATCCCAGCGGGCGCCCAGCGCGACGACCCAAATCGACTGAGGACCGAAGCATCTGCCGTTTGCCTCAACTCGCTCGTGGCCGGGTGATCGATTTCAGCGAAAGCCTGAAAGCCCGTCGTCTCTATTTCCGCTGGTGCTGAGTCAATGGCCATTCATCAAAGGCTCCATGAGCTGCTCAAGCTGCTCGCGCCGGCGTTTCATGGGAAACTTTTCCAGGATACGAGTTCTGATCGATAAACGGTCTTCGTTCGTATAGGCCAAACCAGCTTGAATCGCTTGTGCAATGTCTGCCGCGGCAGTTGAAGTTACTCGTATTCCGCATTCACCCGTCACCTCGGGCAGTGAACCTGCTCCCGTGGTAACCGGCACGCATCCGGCCAGCATTGCCTCGGCAACGCTCAAACCGAACCCTTCATGTCGCGACGCCTGCACATAGACCGAGGCCCTGCGGTAGTAATCGAACAGTTCCTCGTCGCTCAAGCGGCCGGTGAACGCGACATTCGGGGTGGCGATGCCGCGCAGGTATTCGATCGCATCGTCCGTCCATTTTCCGGCCAGTATAAAGTTCACATTCGGCAACAGCGCCGCCGCGCGAACGAAGGGTTCATGTCCTTTGCGCAGCAGGTTCCAACGATCGACGTTTCCGACGCTCAAGGCCATGCGCGCACGCGGGCCCGCCGGCAAAGATCCGAAAGGATCGGGGATGCCGAGATAGACGGCGTTGATGCGATCTTTTGCGAGCGCGGCATTACTCGCCGCCTCAGTCTGACTGTAGAGAGAAGTAGCGACCAGGCAGCTCGCGGCTCGCATCGTCCGCCGGCTCAGCCACCGTTTCATTCCGCCTCGTTGATGGCCGTATCCAATCTCAGGAATGTTGGCGACATCATAGCCGCCGATAATCAGCAGCGAGGGCTTGCGCAATATTCGCGCGAACTCTATGGGCAGAAGGGTGTGCCACGAGGCGAACCAACCGAACACCAGATCATGCATCCTCACCTGTTGCCAGATCGCGGCCGGGTTGATCCAACGCGACTGCAGATAACACTCCGTGACCTGATAATGCTTGCGCAGCTCTGCCAGATCCAGATTGACGAATTGACTGGGATGATTGTGGACGAAGAGAATTTTCTTCACTTAGGTTTTATCGCGTGCCGAATTAAGAATTGACATTGCGCTAAGCGCAATCGCGAAGCTCAGCCGCGGGCTTTTGAACTTCGGGCGCCGTCCGCTTCGGGGCGGACAACGGCCCGCTTTGCAACGCTTCGCGAAAGACTTGCTCGATCCGAGCTGTGTATTTGTCGAGATCGAATTCAGTGGTGGCTTGTTTGCGCGCGGAAGCGCCCAGCCGGTTTCGCAGATCCTGATCGGAAAGTATCGTCTCCAAAGCATTGCTAAGCGCGCGGATATCCTCGACCGGCACGAGCTGGAACTGGTGCTCACTGGCCATCAACTCGCGCACGCCGGCAATATCAAACGCCACGATCGGTAACCCACAGGACATCGCTGAAAGTAATGCCAGCGGGCTGGTGTCTTTCTCGATCGAAGTGAAGGCGAAAACATCCATGGCCGCTAATACGTTTGCAGTGTCGTGGCGATAACCCGCAAATCTGACTTGCTCGTTCAGACCGCGCCGGCTGACCATGCTCAACAAACGCCGCTGATATGCGTCGTTATCGAAAACCGGGGCGCCGACGAACAATAAACTCACCTTCGGATATTTACTTGCGATCGCGGCAAACGCCTCGATCAAGTAGCGCTGACCTTTCCAGGGAGTGATGCGACCCAGGTGACCGACAACCAGATGGTCGGGAGGGATACCCAGCTCACGGCGCACGGCGTTGCCGTCCAGACCCGGCCGAAAGATACTTGTGTCGACGCCGTTGTGTATGACCGTGATTCGTGACTGTAACGATCGCGGTAATTGCTCGGCGATGGTCGCTCCGTCAACGATAATTTGTTTGGGCAGCCAACGCGCCACGCGGCCAAATGCGCGTCGATAGATTCCGAAAGTTCGCTCGGAAATAAAGTCCTGCACGTGCCACACGCAGGGAATTCCCAACTTTCGTGCCGCCATGCCGCCGACAAAATGGGAAGACAATCCTTTGGTTACCACGAGCTCAGGACGTGATTCGGCAAGGAACCGTTTCAGCTTTCTGACCGCCGCTCTTACCCTAAATCCGTTCCAGAGCCACGCCGCCGGATTGGGCAAGCGAAGCGTTCGGCCAACGCGAACGCTCGTCGATCGCAAACCCGGCTGCTCAAGCACCTGTGTTTCCACGCCCGCGTTACGACAGGCTTGGATTAGATCTCCATCTTCGGGACAAACGACGATCGGGTTCCACAACTCGCGATTCAATCTTTGAGCGAGATACAACGTGCTGAACTGCACGCCTCCCATCGCGGCTGCCGATTCGACGAAGACCACTTTGCCGGGTCTGTCCTCGCGTCCTTTTCTATCAATCGCGAATGCCACTTATTGTTTCACTCTCCGGCTTCCGGCCAGGGGAGAGGGCCACCAACGATTAGACTTACGCGGCTTTGACATCCGGACTCTGGTGGAAGTTTTTTCAAACTCACGCGCATCTACTATCTGCCGCAACCAGACTTCGACCAGTACCCAAATGAACCACACCGGCAAAACTAATTGCGGCAACACCTCGACCCCCTGAGTAGCCAGCAGGCCTCCTACGCTTACGTATGACAAAAGGAGAGTTATTCCAAGATCGACGTGCGCTTCAGCTCGCGGCTTCAGCACCACCCGCTGGAACAGACGGCCCAACGTGTAAAGGTAACCGCCAAGAAAGATCAGCCCGCCCAACAAACCCAGATTCGCGCCCACTTGAATGAAGTCACTGTGCACCCAACCGGCGGCGCTCCAACCGTTGCCCAACGGCGCGGCAACCATCTGATCAAACGCCCATTCCGCGCGATCGATTCGGTTGCGGGCGCTCCCGTCGGTTGGTCGCCCGCGTAAGGCCTCGAGGCCGCTTACTGCGCGGCGGTTCCCGGCCTGTGGCACCAACTGGTATCCGCCGACGATCACTATCAAACAAGCCGCGGCGACCGTTACTCGCTGGCGTTTGAGACTGAGAAAACAGGCGAGCAGAATCTCGACCACTACCACAAACCAAATGCTGCGATAACCGCCGACATAAATTGCGATCACCTGAGCGATTGCCCCCGCTACGATCAGGCTGCGCTGCCATCGGGCCTGGTACCAGCGCACCGCCACAATTGTTATAGGCAGGGCCAGGGCACAGACAAAAGTCGCCATCGGTCCGCCCCAGAACCCGAAACTCGCTCGCTCGAAGCCTTCGATTGTCCCGGCATTTCTGTCAGTCATGAACGCGGAAAAAAGATTAGTTATGCTGGAGAACCAGAATTCCAGAATTCCCAGTACCGCAATCCAAGTGCTGGCGGCGAAGAATGCGAGCAGAACCCGCTGCCAATTTCGACTCTCTCGCAAAACTACCGTTGCCACAATCATCAGGGGAACCAACAAGACGAAGTTTCGAAACTCGTTAAGCATCTGGTCCCAATGAGCATTGCCCAGGATAAGTGGCCACCACGCCAGCACGCAGAAAGGCATAAGTAGCCACATCCATAGAGGAAACGTTAAGCGGCTGGTTGAAACCAGGTGGCGTTGCACACAGACGCAGGCCATCAGCACCCAAAGAAGGATCTCCGCCGGATGGAGGTGCAGGTTTGGTGTTAGTTGCATCGTCCGATAGCCCAGGGCCAAAGTCAGCACCCACAACATGAACCCATAATGAATACCGCGCTCTCCATTAAAAACGATGACTCCAATGGTCAGACTGCCAAAGGCGACGATCAGGTCGCTGTAAGAGACTCCACGCTGACTGAGGTAAAAAGAAACGACTGCCGCGCCGATTAGAGCGAATACCAACCTGCGGCGCGGGCTTGGCTTGGATAGAAACCTGGTGATTGCCCACTGTCTCAGTCCAACTACTTTTCGTAGGCCCCGATCTTCAGTTGCGGATTCAGTGAAAGCCCCTCTCCGGAAAAAGATCTTCGGGCGTCGAAATCGGATGAGTCGTTCCATTACTCTGCGCGTTCTCGCATCTCGCAACAATCGTTCATGAATGTTTCGCGCGCGTTGATTCAGACGCCTGTCTTGAGACTTGACGGCAGAGGAATTGCTACCCAGGGCTTCGGATATGCATTCGCGACCGCGTCATTCACCTCGGGCAGCTCAACGGTTTGCCGCAACCAGGTTTCGGTCAGGGCCCAAACAAACCACACGGGCAGAACCAACTGCGGCAATACCGAGACGCCTTCCATGGCCAGGAGACCTCCGACCGCAACGAATGACAGCAAGAGTGAGAGACCCAAATCGATGTGTTCACCAGCCTTCAGGTTAGGCAAGATCCGACGCCCCAGGCGCACCAGCGTATAAAGGAAGCCGCCCAGGAAAATTAAACCGGCGACGATTCCCAGGTTCGCCGCCACCTGAAGGAAATCGCTGTGCACCCAACCGGCAGTGCTCCAACCGTTTCCGAAAGGCGCTTCGATGGTTCGGCTCAGAGCGCCCAGAGCACGGTTTTGACGATTGGTGGCGCTGGAATCAGTTGGATGGCCCTGAAGGGCCGCGATACCCGAGATCGCTCTTTCGTTGGTCCTGGGAACCAACGAAACCAACTGATATCCGCCAAATGCGACGACGAAGCAGAGGAGAGCGACAATCACTCCATGCTTTTTCAAGCCCAGTAAACAGGCAGTCAGAACCTGCACCAACAGCACCAGCCAAATGCTGCGATATCCGCCGATGTAAATCGCCAGCACTTGCAGAAGCAATCCAATCGCGACGGCCCCGCGTTTCACCCAGGTGGGCCACCACTTTGCCAACACAATGCAGCTCGGCAAGGCCAGCACGCAAATGAATGTTGCTTGCGGTCCTCCCCAAAACGAGAATTGCGCTCGGGCAAAGCCTTCCTCACTCAGGCTGGGCTTAGTATTGCTTATGAAGGCGGGAAATAGTTTGTCCATTTCCGGAAACCAATATTCAAGGATTCCCATCAATGCGATGCATGAACTGGCGAAGAAAAAGGCCAGCAACAAATAGCGCCAGTAACGTTCTTGTTGAAGGACCACCGACGCCACAATTATCAGTGGAATGAGCAACACAAAGTTGCGAAATTCGTTGAGCATTTGGGCCCATGGCGCGCCGCCGCCAATCATCGGCCACCACGCGAGGACCCAGAAAGGAATAAACATCCAGAGCCAGACCTGAAAAGTCAGGCGGGCACTGGCAGCCAACCTGCGCTGCATGAGGACGCAAACTAAGAGGAGCCACAAAAGCACTTCCGAAGGGTGAATGGGCAAGTCGCGAGTTAACTCGACCGTCCGATAACCGAGGGCGAGCGTCAATACCCACAAAACGAAACCCCATCGAACCCCGAGTTCCCGCCCGAAGACTATCACCCCAACGATGAGCAGAGCTGAAACAACGATCAGCTCTCGATAAGAGAGTCCATACCGGTCCGCGTAGAGGTACAGGCCTACACCGCCCACAGCAACCAGCGCTAAGCCAAGGAAAAAACTTTTTCCCAGCTTGAATCCAGCGATTCGTTCAATCATTTCGCAGCTCGCAACGTTGATTTTTCTTTTCGACTAACTTCCAGAGTCCCGATCACCCTTGCCGGCACACCCGCAACCACGCTCGCGGATGGGACCGATCGCGTGACCACCGCGCCCGCGCCCACAATGCTCGACTCGCCAATCTCAACCCCTTGCAGAATGGTGACATTGGCGCCGATGTATGCGCCGCGCCGAATAAAGACCGGGGCTTGATCGGTGGGAATGAAATTATCTTTGAGCGGGCTGGTGCCTGCATCCGTGTGTGTGAGAATCATCACGCGATGAGAGATCGTCACGTGTTCTTCGATAACGATCTCGTCCTGCAAATCCAGAAACAGTTCGCGTCCCAGATAACAATGATCGCCTACCTGCAAATTCTCGTAGTATCGCCCTCGTTCTGCGCGACTGTTATGAATAACGACGGGAGAGCGAAAACGCACATCCGTGCCGATGCGAGCGCCGAAATCGCGCAACGCCGGAGCAATCGCCTGCGTGGGCATGAACATCAAGGGAATGTTTATTCCCTCGCCACCGTAAATCGCAGCGAAGAGCTTTGCCCACAAACGAAATAAAAGATAGATAACCTTCATTCTGTTAAGCCCACATTGACGGTTTCGTCCCTCCGGGACTCTCTTATCGAAAACTCTTAAACAGCCCGAGTCTTCACTTCGGACTTGCTGAAAGCTTTAAAGCCTTCAACTCCCACAACTTGGCGTGCACCCAAAAATCAAAAGTCGTGCTGACGGCGGCCAGCCACAGCCCGCGATATCCCGCCAGAAATCCCCTTTTCCAAAAATAGTGATAACCGAAAACCGCCGGCGGACGAAACACCACCTGCGACCAACGGAAACGCTTGCCGCGCTTTTTTAACTCGTCGGCCTGGTAGCGAGAGTAACGATCGATGTTACTCAACTGTTTGCTGAGCGAGGTCATGCCAAAATGCAGGATGTGGTTTTTCAGGGTCCTCACTTCTCCCGGCACCAGCACGTGCGCATGGACTTCCTTGTCTTCAAAGCGGCCCACGTCGCGCCGAAACAATCGCAAATGATATTCGGGATACAAACCGCACACCCGTACCCACTGATTCAGGACGTGATGCTTGAAATTAATGCGAAAGCCATCCACACCAGCAGGAGGATTCTCGAGCACTGCCTGAATCTCTTCGCGCAGCTCCGGTTCCAGGACTTCGTCGGTGTCTATTTGAAGCACCCATTCATTAGCGCATTGTGGAATGGCCCAGTTTTTCTGTTTGGCCGACTGAATATATTCGTGCTGAACGATGCGCGCGCCATACTCGCGACAGATATCCAGAGTGTTGTCGGTGCTGAAGGAATCCACCACCAGAATCTCATCGGCCCAACGAATCGATTCGAGCGCCGCGCGGATTATTCCCTCATTGTTGAATGTTGGCAGCAATACGCTGAGTTTCGCCGGCATGACGGTCTGAATATCAAACGAATCGCGGCGCCACAGAGAGATTCATCGCGTCTGAACTCCCCGCGCGCGGGCCATCAGATAATGCGCCTCGTAAAATCCATTGACGCGCTTTTTGAACCACTCGACTGAGTCAGAGGCCAGCATCGGTTCGCGCTTGAGCAGGAACCGATCAGTCTCAGGCCCATTGCCCCAGCGTCCGCCGACAATCACGCCGCAATCGTAACCGGCACGTTTCACCGCGTCGCGCTCGCGCTCGGCAAACGTGCCGCCCGGATAGGCAAATGGAATAAACGTCTCGCCCAGTTCAGCGATCGCCGCGCGGGAATCGATCAATTCTCGTTCGAGGGTCGCGTCATCGAGCGTCCGCAAGTCCGAATGCGTGATCGTATGGCTGCCAAGATGAAATCCCTGCGATTTCAACTCGCAGAGTTCGTCGCGCGTCAGCAAAACATTTGTCTTGTCTCCCGAGCTCCACTGCGCGGTACGACCCAAATGTCCGGTCACTACAAAGAGCGTTGCAGTAAAGCGATGGCGCCCAAGGATCGGGGCCGCCGTCGTCAGAAAGTCTCGATGTCCATCGTCAAAGGTCAGCACAATCGTGCGCCCAAGATCCTTCTGCGCGCTCAGTCGCCGGCAAGCTTCTTCCAGCGAGACAACTTGAAACTGTTGCTCGGCGAGAAACTCCATCTCGGCGACGAATCGTTCGGGCGCGACCGCGTGCCGATCACGCGTGCCGCTCGAGATGCTGTGGTACATCAGGATGCGGAGACGACTTGCCCGCACGTACGAAGGCCAATAATTTGGACCCAGCAGCTTCAAGAAATTCAGTTGGGAAAACGGATTCTAGAAAAGGGTGTAGATGAAAGGCGCCACGGCGGTACCCTCCACAACTACCAGCAGCACGCCGACCAGCACGAGCGTGATCACAATCGGCGCCAGCCAAAACTTCTTATTGTGCATTACGAATTGCCACAGCTCGCTCATTGTTTGCGCCTTTGACATGTTCAGTTCCTTCCTTTTGTGACGTCCTGCCGATTGAACAAAGCTGCGTGGTGAGCCTTGAAATAATCATACAGTTCATTAGCAGCCAGCTCATGGCCTTTGTCGTTAAAATGGCCGAGACCTATTCCATCGAAGGAATATGTTTCGAATGGATCGGGATTCAGTTGCAAACGTAAGCAACCGATCTGGTCCTGCGCGCAGATCGCCTGTAATTTGTCCAAAAACGCAATCTCAAATTTGTTATAGATTCTCCCGGGCCGGTCTATGAGCACGATGTCAAAGGGAATGCTTTCCCGGTCCAGCTCAGACTTCCAGTTTCGAATGAAAGCGATTGTCCCCTGCTGCGAATCTTTCCACGCGGCGTTGTAATCTACGCCGGTTATTTCGCCGGCGCCGTTGTCTGCGGCTTCCGCTCTCAGGTTTTGCTTCACCCGGTAAGCGCCTAAGTAGAAGGTATCGAAAAGTACGGAATGATCGCGGACGTAATTGATCGTCTGCTTGAAACGTCCGGGTTTTTCCCTGGCGTCAACAATCCTTCCCTGGCTATCGACATAGAATTCTTTGTCGGTGTCGCCCATGACGGAGGACGCCAGGTCGAGGTTGTTATCTATCAAATCATTACCCAGGTAAAAACACAGGACCAGGTGATCGACTTTAACGTTGGGCTTAAAGAATTCTTTCCACAGAACGTATTGGTAGGCTGTGCCCGTACCAGGAACTCCTCCGTTGATCGTTTCTATCCTCAGCCCGTCCTGCGCGAACCTTTTCTCCAGACGGACGGTAAAAAGACTGTCGGTACTTACCTGCCGGCCTTCGACAAAAGAATCTCCGACAAACAGAATCCTGTATTTATCGTTGGCGGCCTCGCGCTCATGATCGTGAAACCCAAGATTATTTGTCTCGACCAGATTCGGATGCTCAAGGTAATTCATGAACTTGATGTGAGGTTTGAGTTTGAGAATCCTATCGTTGTACCGCACGATCGGATCGAGATGCCCCATCCCCAGAGTCCTGGTGATCACTTCTCCAAACGACAGGCCAATAACGATGCCCGCCAGAATAAGGAGTAATCGACCCAGTGTCCCGCGAGTTCTAGCGTCATTGGCACCCGGCAATTTTTGCGTTGTCTCGATTGCCGGCGCCGGATCATCGGACGCCCCGACGGTAATGCTCTGCGTACTCACGCCACTTGCACCTCACTCCTTGCGGTAGCTGCCTTTTCGCAAAGAAAGAAATAGTCGCCGCGCGAATCGTTCCGGCCTGTGTGGTCCCAACAAGTCACCGCGAAACCCGCCGCGCGCAAGAATTCGAAAATGTCCTCACCAAAATGTCGGACCATGAATGTTGCAGCCGGATTTGGCTTACCAAATTCAATGGTCTGGGCCTGTCCGTGCACGTAAGCTTCAGTCAACAACATCCGGCCTCCGCGCCGTAATACTCGCCACAGCTCCGCCAAAGCGCCGCGGTAATCGCTCACGTACTCTAAAACGTGAGAGTCGAGAATCAGATCGAAACATTCATCAGCAAAGCCCATCCGTTCCACGTCCATGCAAACCATGGCCGGATCGCCCAGACTCATCGAAACATAATGGACCCCGAGAGCCTCAAATAAATTTCGAAACGGCTTGATTCCGCCCACGTCCAGCAGCCGCATTCCGGGTTTCAAAAAAGGATCGCTGCGCAAAGTCTCGATCATGGCCCGATGCCGCTCCATCGATCCGCAGTTCGGACAGCGAGCGCCGCGCCGCACATAACCGATAGTCGCGATTGCATCGAACCCATTTCCGCTCCAGCCGCAAATGTTGCAATGCACTTTTCGCTGATTGTGAATTCGCTCGCGCAGCCGGTTGATTTTGTTCGAGATGAGTCCATAGGTTTTGTAGGGAACGGCTTGCGGATATCTGAAATAAATACCAAGCATGTTTACGGCGCGTCGGCGATAGGTTGCGTCTCGAATGATCTTCATCGCGCGGCTGCGCTGTGGTCTGACTGGAGATTTCGTCAAAATGGAATCGGGTCAGTTGGAAACTTCAACCGGCGCCCAAAGTGTTTCTGCTGATGATAGCTTCGTGGCCTCAGGGGAATCTGACTCTGCTCGCCCGAACTCGGTCACTGTATCTACAAAAGGCTCGAAACCTTCGCCCAAAAGCGCCGACACAATTCGCCGGCTGGCGAGCCCGTCACCGTAGGGATTAACTGCGCGCGCCATCCGCTCGTATTCCGCCGCGTCGTTAAGGAGCCGCAAGATTTCCGTGACGATAACCTGCTGCTCAGTACCAATCACTTTCACCGCGCCGGCTTCGACCGCTTCGGGACGCTCTGTGACCTGGCGGAGGACCAGGACCGGCTTACCGAGCGATGGCGCCTCTTCCTGAATGCCGCCGGAATCCGTGACCACGAGGTAGGCCCGCCGCATCAGATGAACGAGGGTCAAATAATCGATCGGCGGAAGTAGGGTCACGTTTGGAACTCCGTCCAGCAAACGATGCACTGGTTCGTGGATGTTTGGATTCAGATGGACAGGATAGACGACGTGAACGCCGCCGCGCCGGCCTTCAGCGATTTCGCGCAGCGCTAAACAAATATTCCGGAGCGGCGCGCCCCAGTTCTCGCGACGGTGGGCGGTCACCAGAATCAATTTTCGATCCTGCAAATCCAAACGACGAAATAACTCTTCAATCTCGGCTGTCGGCGACAGTTGCGCAACCCATTCGAGCGCATCGATAATCGGATTTCCGGTGACGACAATACTGTTTTCCGTTACGCCTTCGCGCAAGAGATTCTGTCTGGCGCGCGCCGTCGGCGCGAAGTGCAAATCGCCGGCAGCGCTCGTAACGCGACGATTGATCTCCTCGGGAAACGGATGCCATTTGTCGAACGTGCGCAGCCCGGCCTCGACGTGCCCGACCTGAATGCGACGATAGAAAGCCGCCAGCGCCGCGGCCGCAGTCGTGGTCGTGTCGCCCTGCACCAGGACCCAATCGGGCTGCTCCTTTTCCAGGATCGGATCAAGCTTCGAAAGCACGGCCGCGGCGACCTGGGCCGGCGTTTGATTGTCGGCCATCACGTCAAGATCGTATTCAGGTTCGAGTTTGAAAAGTTCGAGCGCCGAATCCAGCATCTGGCGGTGCTGCCCGGTGACGCACACGATGTTCTGTAACTCGCGGCGTTTCCCCAGTTCGCGAATGACCGGCGCCAGTTTGATAACTTCGGGACGCGTACCGATGACGGTAAGAATTTTCATGCGTGCGCTAACCCCGTAACCGCTCGCCCCTGCCAGGAAGTGATCGCTTGTTCGTACGCTCGCGTGGTTTCGCGCGCGACGTGCTCCCAGGTGAATTCTCTTTCAACGCGCGCGCGCGCGGCCTGACCCAACTGGCGGCGCAGGCCTGAATTCTGAATCAAACGATTGATCGCTGCGGCTAAGGCTTCCGGATCGCGCGGCGGTACCAGCAGACCCGTCACCCCATCGTCAATAATTTCCGGCAACCCGCCGACCCGCGTCGCCACCACCGCGCGCGCGGAGGCCATCGCTTCGAGGCCGGCAATGCTCGTAGCTTCCATCAGCGAAGGAATGGCGACGATGTCCGCGTCAGCATAGAACGCCGGCAGCTCGTCATTATTTTGACTGCCCGTGAAGATAACGAAATTCTGCAAACCCAATTCGCGCACACGCCCTTCCAGTTTTTCTCTCTCTGGACCGTCACCTACGATCAGTACAGAAACTTTGTCGAGTTGCGCGCGGATGAACGTAAGACTCTCAATCAGAAACTCGACGCCATTCTTTGGCACCAGACGACGCGGGCAAAGAATCAAAGTATGTTTACTCGGAATTCGATAACGTGTCCGCACCGTTCCGCGAGCAACGTCTGGCGAAAACTTATTCGAATCGACAGCATTGGGAATGAAGACACTCTTATCGGCGCTCACGCCAAACTGCCGCGCGACCGTCAACAGTTCAGTACTGGGCGCAATCACAGCTTGAAAGGGCTGGAGGGCCAGCCGCAAGCGACGTTGAAATTTCGCTTGTTCGGCCATGATCAAAAAGCGCGATTCATGGGCCGTATAAACCGTCGGCAAAAATTTGTTGACGACGAAAGCGGTGAACGCGTCGGGCCAATAAGTGTGGTAATGCACCACGTCCGCGTGCCCGCGCAGTCGTTGAGCAATCAAGAACGCAGTCGAGAACGCGAGATACTGCGCAGTCTGAAGTTTTGGGAGCTTCATTTGGGGCACGCGCAAAACCTCCAGACCTGCGTACTCGTCGCGCACTCTCTGAGACTTTTCCCTGCGCACGGTAACTATCTTCACTTGATGTCCCTGCGCCAAAAGGGCCGGCGCGAGATTAGCCAGGTGCGCCTGAATGCCGCCAACCTCCGGCGGAAAACTGGCTGAGAACATTATTACGCGCATTAGTTGTAGTGTCGGAACCCCGAGCGATAGCGAGGGGCCTCTAGCCTATCAAGTTGTTTCTATGATCCGGTCGCTACCGCTCGCGGTTCTGAAACGCGACCGATTCATAAACCGCGAGCGTTCGATCCAGCACGCGATCTACGGTGAATTCAGATCGCACTCGCTCTTGGCCGGCCCGCCCCATCCGCGTCCGCATATCTGAATCGCTCAGCAAACGAATCAGCGCTTCGGCCAGGGCTTGCGAATCTCCTGCGGGCACCAGGATTCCAGTGACCCCATCTTCGACGATTTCCGGTAAGCCTCCGGTTCTGGTGGCCACGACCGGCAGGCCAAACGCCATGGCTTCAATTACGCTGATGCCAAACGTTTCATAATACGAAGGCATAACAAATACCGTAGCGCGACGATACCAATCGGCGAGCTGCTGCCACAGAATATGTCCCAATAGCTGCACATGCTCGCGCGTCCCGTTCACTCCGAGCGCGCTCTCAAGCGCTCTGTCATCGATCGAACTGTGACGCGCGCCGGCAAAGAAGTATTCGACGTCAGGAACGCGCGCGGCTACCTGCTTCACGGATCGCAGCAGTTCCAGGCTGCCCTTATTGAATTCGATGCGCCCGGTGTACAGAACGCCTGGCCGGCCCGGCGCGCCGTTGGTTTGCGCGAATGCTTGCCGCGCCAATGCCGGCGACAATGGGTTGGGAATTACCTTGATAGTCTCCTCGGGAACCGACAGATCGCGCGCAAGCTCGCTTGCCTGGAATTTGCTAACCGCGGTAACTGCACTCGCTCTGCGCATTCCCATCAACTCAAGCTTACGTCCAAGAACGTCGCCTAAACCGACGTGGGATTTAGTGAATCGCTTGATTGCGAGCCGATTCCCATGTCCGCGTACAATCAAAGGAGGTTTGCTCCCGGCGACTAACTGCTGCGTCACCATCATCTCGCCAGTCTCGACAACATCAACTGGATTTGTGTCGGTCAATCTCGCCAACGCTGACCAGGCAACGCGCGACCACTCAATTTCTCGCACCGGCTGAGCGAGAGATTTCCCAAAGGGCAATCCCCGGTAAAGATACCAATGCAGATTTTTTACCGGAGCCTGAATGACTCGGACCCGGCCGTCTAGCGTCTGTTCATTGTTTTTACCGAGTGCGATCACAGAAACCTGATGCCCGACGCTAGTCAGCGCGTGCGTCATGGTCTTAACGTAAGACTCGGCGCCACCGCCGCCGGCCGCATCATGGTATTCCCCGGTAAGATAACAGACATGCATGGGTTCGCGGTTAATTCAGGTTTGCTTTTGAAGAACCTGGCAAAAGACGGTCAATTTCTGGAACGGGATCTCTGGTCTCTTTCGAATTAGGTTCTTCAGCGGAACAAGATAGGAATACTTCCACGGTAAGAGTTTCTTGTTGATGCGTCGTATGTACTTAGTAGTCAGAATTGCTTCCTGGCCTTCAGATGGATTCAGCCCCGACTCAAGACTAAGTGGTTCCGGCAGCGGGCTGAAGAATTGTTGGGCCGTTTCCAGCAGGTGATGCGCCTTTGCGTCCGCCAATTCATTTGCGCCATCCAGCGAAATATCGAAGGTAATTACCACAATTCCCCCAGGCCTTAGCACCCTTCGTAACTCACGGAAAATAGAGTCATATGCATCCGTGTGCTCGAGCACTGAAATACTAAACACGATGTCGCAGCTGGCATCGGCATAAGGTAAGTCGTGGAGATCAGCTACAAAGAACCGAACTGAAATACCTGTGTTATCTATTATCGAAACGAAGGTGTTCGCCAAAGCCTCGTCCTGATCGCAACATAAAACTCGAACGTGAGAAAACTTTGAAGCGAGACAGAACGGGAAAAAAGTCACTCCTGAGCCGGCGTCAAGAATGGTTACTTCATGTTGCCGGTGCTGGTTCAGCCATTCTCTAATCTGAGCATAAGCAAAAGGATACTCCCATTGACGACTCCATTGATGCAACGGATCAAGCACCCATTTCTTGCCATAATCGCGCAGCTTCGCAGAATGATCATTCAAGAACTGATCCGAAAACGTTTCGATTTCCCGGAAAACACTAGACTGAAGAATCTCGTCGTAAGATTCTACGGTAGGAATTCCCGGTCGAAATAGAGTGGGCCCTGACAAAGTCTCACTTGTTGTAGTGGGAAGCGTTTCCAGCATCATGAAAAACTCTGATTCGGCTCTGTTGCCAAATAACTGAACTTAAGAGCGGGCACGTCGCGCTCTCTTGCGCGCCACGAACAAAACATGACCCGCAAAATCGAGCGGGGCGGTTTGAGTCAGCCAGCGCATTGTGTGGCTGTCGCCAATTCCCAGACGGAGCCTCACCCAACTTGCAAAGAATGTGATCGCGGCCAGAGGCGCAAGGATTGCCAAGGCGAGCGGAATCGCCAGACGATCCGCAAATGGAATCGGGAGGCAGCGCAGCCATGTCCACAACACCAACGCTAGCCCATTCAAGCCCGGCTTGATCTCGATGTCTCCAAATCCATGGCGGGAAAGTAATCGCTCGAGAATCAGCGGGCTAATATTAAAGTAGGTCCGTCCATGCACCGGCTCGAGAAACGAGACGCTGCCACAAAACACGCCGCCCGGCTCCAGCACGCGTGCGGCCTCGCTAAAAACCAGTTCGGGTTGCTCGACATATTCCAGCATCTGCCAGGCAACCACGGCGGCCATACTCTCTGCCGTTAGTGGTAAGGCGCCCGCGTCAGACCGAGCGGTTGTTGCTGCAAACTCTCCACGATCGAAACCGAGCCACTGATATCCGCGCGCTTGAATCAGCTCGCGATGACGCCCCGGGCCGCAACCGGCGTCCAGACAATAACCTTCACCCAAAGGAAGAACTTCATCCAGATCGTGCCACCGAAACGTCTTTAAGAATTTGCTAAAGTCGCGAAGGCCAATGCTCGTATCTTTCCGAACGAGTGGATAATCACTGCCGTCCCTCGATTCCACAAGCTCCTGCGCGGCCGGCTTGGCGAGTTCCCAATAACGCTCGCCGGTATGCCCGTTACCGACTGCCGCGCCGAAATTCTGGAGCCGCTTTTCTAAAACTGCACGCGAGCCTCCCAATCCTCTCAACTGAGAAGAGTAAGCGCAGGCTGCGCGTATTTTTGCTTCGATGGCAACCGGCACAACTTCCGGCCGCCAATGTTTTTGTCCGTTGACCTGGTAAGCCTCGGCGTAAGGATAGTCTTCATAGAAACGCACTTGCTGTCCCGAAGCCGACAATTCCAATCCAATCTCGAAAAGTATTCGATGATCGACGTGATGTCCGGCCGAAAGTGGAAAATAGAGAACGGCTGCCTTTGGCAACTCGTCCAAATGCTTTCGAATTCGCTGCGCGATTAGATCTCTTAGCTTCCGATCTTCGCTCGCCGGAACGCCTACCAGTTCCTCGCTCACTGCGTATAGTGGACGACCGTCGGGAGCATTCCGGTACGGCGCTTCGCAAAAATCCCAACGCTCGAACTTCGTAATTCCAAGTTCGCTCATCGCCGCCGTGTCTTCGCGCCAGCGCGCTTCGACCGGGTTCGTCGGCAGATGCCACTTCGCATGAAGATGCCGTGCGTATGCTGAATAACGAGTTGCTTCGGGAATTCCGGCGAACACACCGATCACTTCTACTGATTCGTTCTGCGAGAGCAACGAATGAAGCGTTCCTCCACAAGAAAGAACCACGTCGTCCGCGTGAGGAGAAAAGAAAATATGCGGACCGGTTGGGCTTAACAATTCCTTCATTACACCTTCAGCTCATGGTCGATGTGACCCAGGTGTCGCCCGAGACGCGCGAATTCAATGACGCTTCCGAGCCTTCTATTAATTCGGTTTCCCACGGATAGGCAGTGTTCGCAATTAATCTTATCCGAAGATCAGGCGACCGCTCTAACTGGTTTCGAAAACCGAGCGGGGACAAATTCTCTTCATAGTACTCGACCACTCGTTGGCGCATGGCTTCAACTACGCCGGAATCAAAGCTAAGAATTTCTGTGAGGCGATCACGCAACTCTTGCAAGGTGGCAAACTCAATGCAATTCTTGCCGTCTTCCAGAGGAGGTTCAAACCACTCGGAATAATTCAAGATGGGTACTGCCCCGACTGACATCGCTTCAATTGCGTTGTGACAAAGCGGCATTCGACTGCCGGGCAGGCAAAGGAAAAAGTCGCCCCGCGCCAGCGTTGGCAGCCATTCTTCGTCAGGAACCGCATAAACGCGGCGGTCATTTATCACGCATGCGTTTGTGAAGCCGGAGCCGGACAAAATCTCGCGGAAATGTCTCTCATCGTTAAGATACTCAACGCCCGGCATGCTCTGAAGGGCCCGGACAATTTCAGCTCGTGTCAGCTTGTTTCCTGGAAGAGGATTTAGATAGTCTGCTTCCAAAACATTTCCCGAAAAGAATATTTTCACGCGGCGAGCAGACATCCTCAACTCATCGAGCTGATCGCGCGCGTCGTATTGGTATTGCATCGGATGCATGAAGTACGGCATGAAAAGATCGCTATCATCCCGCCGTCCCGATAATACGTCACAGTCAAGCTGAGCTACTTTTTGCCAAGCGGTTTGCGACAAATGAGAAGCCACGTTTGTGATTAAGATGCTTGATTCAACTGGTCGCGGGCACTCGGAGACGATCCGCATATCATCTTTTAGTTGAAGGAAGTACTTTTCGTAATGTCTTAGACCTCGGAAGTCCCTAAAAGACATTTTCCTAACGATCTGCAGGTAATAACCGCTCTCTACTAATGTGCGAAGGACCAGATAAAAATAACGGCGATCCGGAATGTCCGGAAATTGTCTGTCTAAGTGAACGATCACAATCGGCTTATTCGCGGAGTTTCGCGATAAGAAATTGGCTAATCGAAACCGCAAATAAGCGTAGAGTGACTTGAACAAATCAGGAACCATTTCAAGCCGTCTTACAATTGCCAACATATTCAAGCGATTTCTCACCACGGTGAAAGTATCAGGTTAGCGATTGTGCCATTACCGTTTTTCGGAGCGCAGCAAATAGCCCTCGCGCGTCCACGGCTCGCGGATCGCGATCCGCCCGATTCGAGTAGCAGCTCTGCGAAACCCGAGGCTCACGGCGTCACCCCACCAAATCTGCGGATCAATGATCAGGTCATCGACGGCAATCATCCCGAGCGTATGCCTGACAGCACAAATATCCGAAAGACAGGCCTCGTAACTATGGTGGCCGTCTACGAAAGCAAAGGCTAGTCGCCTTCTTGCTATTTGAGATATCACCTCAGGATCCACCGACGAGGCACGGATAATATCCAGAAGATCGAGGTAGGGCCCAACGTTATGCAGGAAGGTGTCAAACTCCTCTCCTTCACAATCCTGGGTGCCCGTCTGCCACGGATCTACGACGATTACTCGGCGCGAGTGCCTGCGAGCTATTTCGCAGAGATGCCTGGTTGTCTCTCCCTTGTAGGCGGCGCCTATTTCGATCAGATCGCCTTGATGTCTCTGCACATTTAGCTCAGCGACGGAACGAATTCTTTCTCTCTGCTTCGCGCCGCCATACTGGTAGGCAGAAGGACACTGTAGTGAAAGCAATTCCTCTGAAACCGTTTTTGAAATGATCGAGGCAAGGTCACTGTCATATTCATCAGAATCTGAGGTATGGACTTCCGCCAGTCGTCCGAGGCTTTGCGCCATTCGCAAATCAATCTGTCGACCATAGCGAGCTCCTCTGATCCGTAGACGACCCCACAGATCACCTCTCGTCATTTTCGCAACTAGTTCCATGTGGTGAATTCTCTCTTGGCGTTTGAGCCTGATTTAAGTGACGGGCACATCAGCCAAACTATCCTCTTAGCAACACGGACGCGCGCCCGAAATTGTAGTTCAACGTAAAATCAAGCCGCCGCCGCCAACTTTGAAGGTATGTCGCTTTGGTCATTAGATCGCGGCTCTTCATGATTAGACAGGTGCCACGCCCGAGATTATCCATTTCAGCTATCGCCGCCTCGATGAGCCCAGGTTCAATATTGCTCATGCAATTCATTTCAGTCAGCCCCTTCTCACAAACCTGGAGTCTGAAGGATCGTTGACACGGGCTGCACGTGTTGGGCGACAAAATAGCGATGCACTTGCCTTCCGGGTATATCCACGGGTGCAGCAGAATCGGTGAGGACGTGCCATGCAGTGAAATGATCGACGCCTGACTGGTCGCCGCGGCGTGCATGGCGCCGCCGTCAGTGGTAACGAGGACTTTCAAGACCCGACATAAGGCAGTGAACTCTGCGAGCGAACCAGTGACGATGAATGGCGAGTTTGTCTCGTCGGCCAGTCGTTCGAGATTCGGACGATCGGTAACGCCGCCAATGAGAATTATTTTTGAAACCCCGAGGCGATCAATGAGCGATTTCCAATGGTTCACTGGCCACTGCCGATTAGCCATCGCCTGAAATTCGTTCATTGGCGTGTTAATGAACAGGCCGACTCTTCCTCTGTGCCGCTCGAACACCGTTGAATCGCCCTGGGGACAATATGGCGAAAGGGTTTGCCCTCCGTAGCCGGCCTCTCTGGCCAGCTCCATATTCATTTCTACCTGGTGCTTGTAGAAAAGCACATGCGAATATTTTCCGTTCCACTTGTTAACCAGAGACCGTCGGCGTTTGGCATAGAGACGATCGGCACTGATGACATTTGAATGACTCTCAAAATGGCGGCGCACATCGGCGTCTCCGCACAGAACCGGAAGGACCACCAGGTCGAACTCTTTCGACAGATTCACCTGAGGATCGTAATTCACGATCGCGTCGAAAGTATTGAAGTCTTTGAGCACTGGATGATCGGGAAGCTGAGACAAAGCGGTGAAATGCGCGTCGGGATACGCGATTCTGAGCGCTTTGTATAAAGGAGTCGCCAGAATCGTGTCCCCGAGTTCGAGCGGAGCAAAGGTGGCTAGCTTTTGAATGCGAACGGACTTCAACTAACTTTACTCCCGGGTCGTCACAATCTCGGATCGATGCAAGGCGATTTGCGTCAGCGCCGACATCCGGCCCAGATGCATCGCGGTCATCAGCGCGCAGTCCAGCCAGGCCTCGGAGCGCCGCCAGCAGGCCGCCGCGAGACGACCGACGCTGCCCACACAGCTTCGCAGCTCGCGAAAGTATCTTGCGTAAGCAGCTCTCCAACTCTTTCGATAAAGCTCAAGATCCAAAACGATTTGGGTAGTTCCCTCTCCGAAAATTCTCTTCAGCAGCCACGAACGCTTTTGCCGAGACTTGGGCACAAAGTGAAATGCCAGGGCCGACGGTTGATAGTATGCGTGCATACCTTTTGAAAGCATTCTGACGAACAGATCGACGTCACCGCTGGTGATGAACATGCGGCCTTTGCGACTTAGGTCTTCGCGTATTCCACCGCTGGCCAGATAACTTTCTCTGTCGAACGCCACGTTCATGGTCACGATGTAGTCGTCTGCCGTGAGTTCGCGAGCCCGGTCACCAAAATCATAACGAGATACCCAGCGATCGTAACGATCCGAAAACCAGAGAGGCCGTTCGTGACCCTCCCACTCAAGATCTATTTTGCCGGCGACGATTGCAGGCCTGGGTACGATTTCATCGAAAGCCCGCAACAACTCACGAACGCAATTAGCATCGGCGACGTTGTCGTCATCAAAAAATGCTATGTAGCGGCCGCGGCTCTCTCTCGCGCCGGTATTGCGCGCGATCGCGACGCCTACACGCGGTTCGTGGAGGTAACGGATTTTTCCAGATGAGTTTGCAACCCTTTCGACGACCGCGCGAGTGTCATCGGATGAACCATTATCAACCACGACGATTTCGTAAACTTCGCCGGCCAGGTCTTGATCGACGAGACTCAGGAGTGTCTTTTCCAGGAGCTTTGCCCGGTTGTAGGTACAAACTATTACCGAGACCAGAAGCTCTGGTGGCGTGATCATTTCTCTTTCGACGATAGGCTTAATCAAAGGTTGGAGTTCTTTGCCGTTCGAAGATGAGAGGTTGGAATTAGCTGTTCAGCTTTCAAAAAGTTCGCGATTTCCCAGGCCAGGACTCCATTTCCTGATTCATTTATGTGTCCCAAAGGAGCGGGCAAAACAAATCTGTCGTTGGACAAAGGTTCCAGCACGTCGAGCGAGAGTATTTTTTTCTTCACTGCCGCTTCGTGTAGTTCCTCGATTTGCGTAACCAACAGAAAGCCGGCGCCGTGTTTCGCTGCTTCGTCGTGCATGGCGTAAACGATGGCCTCTCCGAGCTCGTTAAGCTGCGTTCTAAACGCATCATCCTGGAGATCCTTCTCATCCTGTTTTTCCTGCGCGGTTGCCTGGTTTTCCGGGCCCTTCGAATTTGTTAGTCCCGTATAAAATATTCTGTAGGCCGCACTGTGCTCGTTCAGAAACCGATTGAGTCTTCCGAGCCTGGTTGGTGAAGTTGTTTTCGTTACCACCGGGCAATTGGTCAAAACGAGTTTGCCGTCAACCAGGTTGAATTGAGGTTTGCCTGCGCCCCAGCGTTCCGCGTGCATGTGCCGGTTGTCGCCATAATGTGGAATGTAAGCCAACACCAGATCCGGCTGGTAGCGGAATCCTTCCGACATCAGGTAGAGCAATTCCTGATCGACGCCGAAGCCGCTAACCCCCATATTTACGACCTCAACATTTTGGAAGTACCCTTCCAGCAAAGTAGAAAAATGTTTTTCTATCGGGACGCCCCAACCGAACGTTCTTGAATCGCCAATGACCACTATTCGAAAAGTGCCTTGAGGTTTCTGATAGGTCGTCTCTCGGTTTCGCAGACCTTGAGAGTTGATGCGGTAATCGATTTCGTAGCCGGTCCGCCGGGAGGTTCCGTGCGCGAGTGGTTTCAACGCCCAACCGAGCCTTTCGTCGAAGCGCCCAATCGAAGCGGGCACCACTTCTTCCGGCTCTTTGTATCGAAGGATCAGACGGGCGGAAGCTTCCACGCTGACGCAAATCAAAGCTCCAATAATAAGTAACAACACAAGACGCTTCATGATCGATAGCCTGGTGCCTTTGGTCGTCATCTCATTCATCCGCGAGGCGCCTGAACCATTTGTGAATAAAGGTTTGCCATCCGTGACGTGATCAAAGTGCTGGCGAATTCGTCAACTATCCGTTGTCTCCCAGCGATGGCGATCTGCGCGCGTCGCTCACGATCTCTCAACAGGTTCACGATCGCCTGGGCCAGTTCATCAGCATTGGCAGTCTCGAAAAGAATTCCCGATCGTCCGTCTTCGATAATTTCCGCGAGTCCGCTCGTCCGACTGGCCACAACCGCCACGCCGCAGGCCATCGCCTCCGCGGCCACATATCCGAATCCTTCCCAAAGCGATGGGACGACGCAGACGGTAGCATTGCGGTAAACGTCGGGCATCTCCGCGCGCAGAACTGGTTCCACAATTCGAATGCGCGAGTGTTCGATCAAACTGCCGAGAAACTCTCGGTACGCATCACGGGGCGAGCCGCCGCCTTTTCCCATCGGCGCTGGAACAAATGTGAATAAGGCGTCCGGAATCTCTTTCCAAACTTTCGGGACTGCCTCAGCTAAAACGTGAATTCCTTTAAGGAAACGCGGGCGGCCGACGCACAGAATGTTCGGCGCGTTTTCGGAACTCGCGGAATTAGAATTTGGTTTGAAATGGTCAACGTCAACCGGATTCGGAATCACGGTCAATGGCTGACATCCGCGCTCGCCATTGAGTGAATCTCGCAGCGCCAGGCTGGGAGAAGTAACATGCGTGGCCTTCTTGATTAACCAGTTCTCGGCGCGCCGATTCAGTCTCACATGTTTCGAAACGTTCGATTCAAAATTCGAAACGACTCGGCTTCCCGAATGCAAGCGAACCACCAGCGGCGGCCTGGAGTTCATACTCGAAAACAGTAACGGTTCCGCGTGGAGCTCCGGGCTCTCAATGATATCAATTTGCCGCTGGCGCAGAATCTGTTTCAACTTTATCGCCACCGCCAGGCGATATCCTTCCCACCAACGATTAAGCCGCCACACGACGGGCGTCGAATCAAGGTTCGCCGACGGCAGTATTCGAAAGACTTCAACGCCATCAGCTTCAAAGTAGTGCTGCGGATTGGCCAGGGCCCGGCTGATGATAACGATCTTGTGACCCACACGCGCCAACCCGTGGGCCATCTCGTAGGTGTAGGTGCCGATGCCGCCCCAACCCGTTTCTTCCGGGTACTCCTGAGAAACAAAACAAATGGAAAGCAATTTTTTCGATCCGTTATTCAAGTTTAATAATGGGCGAAAGTGCGTTGCTGTCACCGGGGCATTAGCCCGACCGTCAGGGAGGGCTCCTTGTGTAAGATTTCTTGAGCCCTCCCTGACGGTCGGGCTAATGCCCTGCGTTCTTTAGACAAATTCAAGGCTGAAGATTTGGTCTCACCAGAGCTAGACGCGAAATGAATTTCAAGTAGACCTGCGCATCGGCCCATGCCAGACGCCATTGGCGGCGTTCGAGGTGAGGGCGTACATAGTGGCGCGCGTATATGCGAAACGCGTGAGGTAAGTTACGACGAAAGTTCTTGTATAAAAACATAAAGTAGCCGTGCTGGATAAAATAAGGTTTTCTGTTTCCGGCGGTCGCCTTGTCCTTGTGCCATGCTTTCGCCGCGGAAGCAGTTACGACGCGCCAGCCACGCGCACGCATCCGCACGCCCCAGTCAGTATCTTCGTAGTACATGAAGAAACGTTCATCGAGCAGTCCCACTTCGCGAATGGCTTCGCTTCGCGCCAGCAAGATTCCGCCCGAAACATAATCGACATCAAAATCGTCGCGAAACTGTCCGGTGTCCAATTCATCCAAGCCCAATCTCCCGCCACGTCCGGTTTCACCATCGATAAAGCCGCCGGCCATCTGAATCCGCTCAGGATCATTCCAGTAATACAGCATTCCGCCGGCGATCCCGATGCGGGGATCGCTCTGCATCGCGCGAACTAAGTCTGACAGCGATTCAGGAGCAACCACCGTGTCATTGTTCAGCAGCCACACATATTCGAATCCGTTTTGCAGCGCCCAACGAATTCCCGCGTTGCAGCCACGGGCGAAACCGAGGTTCCGCTTTTGTCTCAAAATCAATTCGTTTATGCACCGGGATTTGAGCGTGAGGTATTCCGCCTGTCGCGAAGAGTTGTCGATTACGACTACTTGAAAAGATTTATAGGTGAGATTGCGAATTGACTCGATGCAGGCGAGCGTATCCTCGGTGCTGTTCCAATTAAGCAGAACGATAGCCACGCGTGGCGTCGCTGACGGGAACACTTCCGGAACATCCGTCACGGTTTTGAGCGTGCTATTCGATTCGTCGCGCAACGATCACCGCCTCTTCGCCGATTGTTTTCAGCCGGGTCAAATAATCTACTTCGTCCTCCAGCCTGGCGATACCCAAAACTTTTTTCACCCGCTTGCCGATTTCGCGTGCTATTCCGCGGCTGATGTTTTGGCCATTCACGAATGGACCACCGTTAGCACTCCCGTTGGATTGAACCGGCATTTCTCTGGTGCGCCAATTCCGAAATGTGCAGAGCTCTACTTCCAAACCATAATGGCGCAGCATCGCTTGAATGAGCGTCGGATGATAGAAACGTACATGCTGCGGATCCAGCCAGAAGTGGAACAACTGCATATCAAGACTTTCGGGATTAGGGAAAGCCATTACCAGAACGCCTCTCGGCGCCAGGCGCCGGGTAACGCCTTCGATCAGTTCAACTAAAGCCTCGAACGGCAGGTGCTCGACCAGGTGTGAACAGAAGACCCCGTCGAAACTGTCGTTCGTGTCCTTTAAGAATTGCAAAACATCGGCACGGATCACCTGCAACCCCGACGCTTCGGCTCGCTCGGCGGCCAGCGAATCTCCGTCCACGCCGATCGCCTTAATGCCGGCGTCTTCCAGAAGTTGCAGGAACTGGCCGGCGCCGCATCCAAGATCCAGAACGCGTTTGCAATTATTGAAGAAGGGAACGAATACCGAGAGATTCTGTTTTATCTTTTCGCCGTCCTGAACGGACTCAAGATAATGCCCGTATTCAAATCGTGATTTCATTTCCGGATTGTTCATTTCCATGATCGCGCAAGGGCGTTAACCCTGGTGCAGTTTCTCTGTCTCCCAACGCGAACGAACCAGGACGCGGCCGAGGCCAGGATCTGGAATTCGACCATTCCCAAAAAAATCAACGGACTCAATATCAAAGGACATCGCATTATCCAGAGCATCAATGAGAGGATTGTGTGACGTGCCCGCACTCAACGAGAGCGTATATCTTCCCGGCGCCAGCGGGATTTCATCGATGCTACAAGTAACTCTGCATTGACGATCTAATGAAGGTAGTTCGGAATCGGAGAAATACGTTGTGATGCTGAAAATCCTGCTTCCCATCCAATCGTCCACGCCAATCCCGAACTCAGGGGACCTCAGATTAACCACGGGATCGAAAGTAAACTCGAACTTCATCGGTTCTCCGCAATGAAACCGATCCTTCACGTTACCGTCTGTGTCGAGCAGCCGCGCTCTCTTGAGCAGAGGCACGGCATCTCTGCGGCGCGCCGGATGAGAACTCAAGTCGACATCACCCTCATGAGAGATGATTCCAGAATCCAAATAGACGGCAATACCATCGTCGACATTTCCGATATAGTTGACCTTTCCCCGATCGAGTAGAAGGGCTCGCCCGCAAAGATTCTCAATCGCCGCCATGTTGTGGCTGACAAACAAAACCGTGCGCCCTTCCTTTGCCACGTCGCCCATCTTGCCCAAACACTTTTTCTGAAACGCCGCGTCACCAACGGCCAAGACTTCATCAACCAAAAGGATCTCCGGCTCAAGGTGGGCGGCAACGGCAAAAGCGAGACGGACGTACATGCCGCTGGAGTAATGCTTGACCGGCGTGTCAATAAACTTTTCGATTTCGGCGAAGTCGACCATCTCGTCAAATTTCTTCTTGATTTCAGCGCGCTTCATCCCGAGGATTGAACCGTTCAAGAAAATGTTTTCGCGCCCGGTCAGCTCAGGCTGAAACCCGGTGCCGACTTCGAGCAGCGACCCGACGCGCCCGTGAATGTCAGCATAGCCTTCGGTGGGATCAGTGATGCGCGAAAGAATCTTCAGCAGTGTGCTCTTCCCTGCTCCGTTGCGGCCGATAATGCCGACGACCTCACCGCGTTTGATCTCGAAAGAAATGTCCTTGAGAGCCCAGATGGTGTTGTTGGCGGAGGACGGACGACCGAGGACAGACGCGAGCGCTCGTCCGGCGGCAGTCATCGGTCGTCCGTCGGCGGTCCGTTGACCATTACCGTTTCGCGTCAGCAGATATCTCGCGATGCGGAAGGGAGTTGCCGCCGTATCGGTCAACTTTTCCTTTAGCGTTTTGTACGCCTCCTGGTTCGCGCCGATGCGATAGCGCTTGCCGAGGGATTCGACGTGGATGGCGATGTCGGTCATACCAGAAGTCAGAGGTCAGAAGTCAGAGGTCAGATTAGAAAACTGCCGGGTTCGCGATCATAGATCCAAGCATCTTGCCCACATCTCTGCTTAGGGACGTAAGCTCAATATGTTGGTCGCCATTGATGTATCGACAGTCTCTCGCAAAATCCAAAGAGGAATCAGTCTCACTGTTTTCACCGTCGCAATCAGTGAGTTTGCTAATGAAATGCGCTTCGTACCTTCGTTTTGCCCAGCTTTCTCTCAAGTTCAAACATACCGAACGCGACGACCGCCGAATTTGACTCGTCAACGCAAATCTTTCTTCCGGTGGAAAGTGCTTGCTCAGTTCAAATGCTCTCATCGCAAGCTCGTACGCCTTCTTGTAGACTTCCAAATCCTTTGCCGAATTTATTCGCACGCTTCTGACCTCTGATCTCTGATCTCTGACCTCTGGTCACACAATGTCCGCGAACGTCTTTTCCATGCGACGAAAATAAAAAGCACCGCTAATCAATATGACGACTGCCGCCGAAGCCGATACGGCGATGATCGGACCGGGTGCGGTGTTGCTGCGCAGCAGGGCCCAGCGAAATCCTTCGACGACGCCGACCATCGGGTTCAAACCATAGATCGTGCGCCAGGGCTGGTGCAGCAGACTGCTGGGATAAGCAATCGGCGTCGCGAACAGCCAAAACTGGGTTATGAAAGGAACGATGTAACGCACGTCGCGGTACTCGACGTTCAGCGCCGAGAGCCACAGGCCTACGCCCAGAGATGTGACCAAAGCCAGCAGCACAAACAACGGTAACCAAAGAACGTTAATCGAAGGCAGCAAACCGTAGTAGAGCATCATCGCCAGCAGCACCGCGAAGGCCACGAGGAAATCGACGATGCCGGAAAAGACCGAGCCGAGCGGAACAATCAAGCGCGGAAAATAAACTTTGGTAATCAGATGTGAACTGCCGACCAGGCTGTTAGACGATTGACTGAGTCCGTTGGCGAAAAATCCCCAGGGCACGAGCGCTGTAAACGCAAAGATTGGATAGGGAATCCCATCCGAAGGCATTTTCCCGAGACTGCCAAAAAAAATACTGAAGACCAGCATCGTAAAGAATGGTTGAATGATGGCCCACGACGCGCCCAACGCGGTCTGTTTGTAACGCACCTTAACGTCGCGCCAGATCAGGAAATAAAGCAGCTCGCGATACTCCCAAAGCTCGCGAAGCTTGAGCGGAACCCAGCCCTTCGAAGGCGCGATGCGGAAAGTGGGAACGGCGAACTGCGGATTGCGGATTGCAGATTGCGGATTCATACAAGAACCGAAGCCAGAGATCAGAAGTCAGAGTTCAGAGCAGTCGTAGAAGAAAGGGGCAAGGCTAGCTGATTTCGATTTCTAACCTCGGACCTCTGACCGCTAACTTCTGACTTCTGCTATCATTATGATGGCCCAAGGCTACTGGGCAAACAGCAAGGGGCTATGTGCGGAGCGCGGAGAGTGGTTGGCCGCACGCTCCACGTTCCTCGGTCGTAGCCCCTTGCTCTTTGCCCGAGCGCAAAGCGCCAGGCGGTAACGGCAAAGCAGCCGGATCTTGCTTCGTGCTCTCTGCCCTTTGCATTTCGCGCTTTGCTTTTAGCGCTTTCCCTTTACCTCTTATCACCATCCTTACCGCATCAATCACCCGCGAGACTTCGGCATCGGTTAGTTTGGCTGATAGCGGCAGACTGACCGTCTGCCTGCCGATACGCATCGCATTGGGATAATCCGCCGGCCGCCATCCGAATTTGTCCTGATACACCGGATGTTCCGGAACACTCAGGTAGTGGACGCCGACGCCGATTTCGTTGGCTGTCATCGCTTCCAGGAATTCGTCGCGACTGACCAGAGCGAGTGCTTCGTCAATCAGGATGGTGTAAAGGTGGTAAGCGTGACGCGTGTCCGGCTCAGGTTCTGCCGGTAAGGTCACGGGCAAATCAGCGAAGGCTTCGTTGTACTGCTGCCAAATCTTTTCTCGCCGCCGCCAATTTGATTCGACCCGTCGAAGTTGATGAATGCCCAGCGCCGCCTGTAAATCCATCATGTTGTACTTGAAACCAGTCTCGACGACGAAATAGTGTTTGTAGCCTTCATCGCTGAAACGCTTCCAGGCATCCTTGCTCATTCCATGCAGCGCCAGGATTTTGATGCGCGCGAGATCCTCTTCATCGCGGGTCAGGATCATTCCGCCTTCACCGGTGGTGACATTCTTGGTCGCATAGAAACTGAAGCAACCGAAATCGCCGAAGGCGCCGGCTTTGCGGCCATGGTATTCCGTTTCGATAGCGTGCGCGCAGTCCTCGATCAGTTTAAGTCCGTGCCGCGCGGCGATGTCCGTGAGCGCGTCCATGTCCGCTGGGCGTCCGGCGAAATGCACCGGAAGAATAGCTTTGGTGTTTCGAGTGATGCGCGCTTCGACTTCCGCCGGATCGATATTCATCGTCCGCGGATCGACGTCGGCGAGGACCGGCGTGGCGCCTGCGTGCACGATCGCGTTGACGGTGGCACAGAAAGTCAACGGCGTGGTGATGACTTCGTCGCCTTCGCCAATCCCCGCGGCCAACACGCTCAGGTGCATCGCGGCGGTGCAGGAACTGACGGCTGCGGCAAACGGCTGTTGTTGATACGCGGCGAACTCTTTTTCAAAGCGAGCGACGCGCGGGCCGGTGCCGATCCAACCGGAGTCGAGACAGCGAACCACTTCGTCAATCTCGTCCTGTTCGATCGCCGGCGCGCCGAAAACGATGAAGTCAGATGGGGGCATTTGAGAGCTAAGGGTTAAAGAGCTAAGGGTAAGGGCAAAGGCAAAGAGCCAAGAGCCGAGAGTAACCGTGCTTGGCGCTTCGCCCTTTGCGTTTTGCCTGATTAGGCTGGCGGAGCTGAGTCGGGCGAACTGTACCCGGCCTCGCTCTTGTAGTAGTTGGAATAGTATTGATAACTGTAGTAATAGTCTGGAGAGTGCAAGTCCACGCGGTTTAGGACCACACCCAGGACCTTCGCGCCAACATCCAGCAGGGATTGCCGAGCTCGTTGGACCACCCTGCGCGAGCATTCATTGGCATGAATCACCAGGACAACTCCGTCGGCAATCGCCGACAGCAGTATTCCGTCAGTGAACGAAGCGACCGGAGGAGAGTCGATCACGATATGATCGAATGTCGATCCAAGCTCCAGGACAATCTTGCGCATCTGATCCGATCCGATCAGCTCAGCCGGGTTAGGCGGGACCGGCCCCGAGGTCAACAAGTAGAGGCCACTTTCTTTTTCGTGCTGAACGAAAGCCAGCATTTCTGCTTCAGACATCTCATTTGACAGGACGTTACTTAATCCACGTTTGTTTTCCGCGCCAAAGGCTGCATGGATACTCGGTCGGCGCATATCACCATCGATCACCAGGACCCGAGATCCGGTTTGGGCCAGGCTCACGGCCAGGTTTATCGTCGTCGTCGTTTTTCCTTCAGAAGGCACGCAAGAGGTAACCACCAGCGTCTTAGGCGCGCGTCCGGCGGACGACAGCAGCACTGAAGTGCGCAAGTGACGATAAGCTTCAGCTAACGGCGAACGCTGATCGAGATCCAGCAAGAGCGCCGGATTGATCTTTCCATGTCCATTCTTGTTTCCGTTTCGAAGTTGCAGCGACGTTACGCCTTCAGAAATCATCCGGCGCGAATGGCCGTTTCTTAACACCGGAACCGTGGCCAGAGTCGGCAAGCGCAGGAGTTTGAAAACGTCATCACTGGAACGCACGCTGTCATCAAGATACTCAAGCATGGTGGCCAGACAGACGCCAAAACCCAGCGAGAAAAGAAACGCCAGGATTATTCCCTGCAGGCGGTTAGGACCAATCGGAACGCGCGGAGGCGTCGCATAGTCCGTGACGTGCAAATTGTTGGGTGTGCCCGCAAGCACGACGTCGTTCTCTTTGGCCCGTTGCAGCAGACCATCAAGCAGACTCTTGTTGGTATCGATTTCCTGTTGAATGATCTTGTAATTGATTGCTGCCTCATTCTGCGTGCGCGTCGCGCCGCGTTGCTCTTCGAAAGAAGCGCGCAGCGCTTGCTCGCGCTGAAGCGCCTCGTGATAACGCGCCTCGAGGGTCTTTGCCTGGGTAGTGGTAACTTTCGAACGCGAGTCTTGAATGTCCTTTTCGAGCGCGGCAATCTGTTTCTCAACTTCTTTAACCTCGGGCCATTCTTCGGTGTTATCAACGAGCAATTGCGCGCGCCGTTGTTTCAACTTGGTGAGCTCTCCTTCGAGGGACTTTGTTCCCTCCATTGCCAGAGCGTCAGTCGCGCCGGGCTCCTTACCGACGCGATAAGCCGCCTCGGCGATCTTGCGGTCGTTTTCAGCTTCAAGAAGTTGCTTGTTCAATCCCGAGAGCCGATCGACGACGGTATTCTGGGCCGCGTCGAGCGAGAGGATCTCGTGGCCCTTGGCATAATTGATCAGACGCTCTTCGTCGGCGCGAATCTGCGATTGCAGCTCCGCGATGCGCTGTTGCAGAAAGTCGCCCGTGGTGTGGGTGAATTGGGTTTTCTGTTCCAGATTTGAAAGGACAAACGCATTGGCAACCGCGTTTGAAACCTTCGCCGCTACCAGCGGATTAGCATGAGTAAATTTAATGCTGATCAGACGCGTTTCGGTGTATTGCAAACGCTCTTCCTTTACCGGATCGACCTTTAGTCCTCCCTGAAGCGAGCTCACATATGGCTCGAGTCGCGCGGCTTCTTCCAAATTGTCCGGTGAAGTGGCTGAGGCAACTTGTTTGTCGATCGACAGTTTGTTGTTGTCGGCTTTCTGGGCAGCCGTTTGAGTTGCCGACGCGCCTGCGCCAAGACCAAAGGTGCGCATAAGACGCTGCCAGGTCGTGTCGTTAGCTTGCGCTCGCAGGAAGTCGGGATTGTGTTCCAGATCCAGAGTTTTCACCACCCGCCGCAGCAGCCCGGGTTTGGTAATAATCTGCAACTGGGTATTGAAATAGGTTGGATCCGAACCAGTATCGACGATGATGTTGCCCTTTCCGGAATTAATGCCGGTTGCCGGTCCTTCGGTATCAACCTGGACATCGGTTTCCGCCAGATAGATGTCCGGCTTGCGGGCCAGCATCACCGCCGTAGTTGTCGTGATGAGCAGGACAATGAACACAATTAGCCAACGACGTTTGCTGATGGCGGTCCATACGTCTCGCAGCCGCACACCTTCGTCGACCCGATTAGGTGGGCCGTAATTGGCGTATCCATTGTTGTCGGGTTGAACGGGCGAAGGAAGGCCCCTCGATATAGTGGAAATCACTTCCAACGCCTGAGCCAGCTCTGAGGGCTCCTTCGAATTCTTGATCGGGTCCATCTCAATCTCCTGTCTTGAATACAGTTAGTTGCATGATTAAGGAATTACGCGAACAGGTAGCTGCCCAAGTGTTGGCGCGATCGTTCCAAGCAAACCACGAAGAATGGTCTTGGCTCCTGAAGATGGAACGTCTATGACATCGTTAGCCATTAGCGCCACATCTTCTGCCTTATTCTTCTCGATGGCTCGCAGATCGACGTAAATTTCCTGCTTCTGGGTGCTACCGGGAACCTGGCGAATGATACGTACTCTGTCCCGCTTGCTGGCCGGCGCCGGGCCCCCGGCGATCGCAATCGCTCGCGAGATGGTAAGTGGTTCTTTCATCGGAATTGCAGACGGCTTCAATACGTTGCCAAGAACGAACACCTGGTCCGCCTGAGGCACTGAAACGATGTCTCCGGGCTGCACGAACGGATTCGCTTCCGGCGCTCCTCTTAGTGTGTCGTTCAACTTGTAACTAACGAAAGCGGAACTGTCCTCAGCTACGGTGGGATTGCCTGACTCTCCACAGCGAGGGATGCCGCCGGCATGAACGATCTGCACATTCTGTCCAGCAGCGTCAGCAGGTCCGCCGACCAGACTCAACAACTCCAGCAATTTGACCGGGCGTTGCATTTTGAACTGGGCGGGACCATGCACTGCGCCAATCACTGCCACTGGCTGTGATTGATATTCCTTTACAAAAACCTCAACGTGCGGGTCATTCTTGTATTTCTTATAAAGCTTCGCGATGTTCTGGGCTAACTCCGCCTCTGTCAGACAGGCCGCCGGAATATCCAAGTCGAGCATCGGCATGCGAATCATGCCGCTTTGATCCACGCGCACCGCTTCACGAGAGAGTTCCGGAGCTCTTGCGACGCGCACCTCAAGTACGTCTCCAGGTCCAATTCTGTACCTTGTATCTGCCGAGCCTGACCGCGTCTTATTAGTTAGATCCGAACTCTCTTTTTTGCTGGCGATTTCATTTGACCCCACCGATGGCTGCTGAGCTCTGCAGTAATTAACTGAGAAGACTATCAACAAACCCGCTAGACATGTTTTGCTTATCGCTTTCAAAGCCAGTCTCATGATTGGTCCTTTCTTCTATCTTTCAACAACAGGTTTCGAGCGCTGCGGGCGCTTCTCCTGACCAGTATTCGGCGCTTGCATGTATCTAAACGATTCATGCGGGACCCCGAAGGGAAACCTCTCTCGCGAGGCAGCATTCAGAAAAGGCCAGGACGATCCGCGCTATTGAGTGCGCCGAATATTCTGCTAGTCTTGACGTTGTAGATTGCTTCTCCTCATTTTGAACTTGTCTGTTCTCCCTGCTTGATCTGATTCTGGGCGTCGTCTCCGGAACTTCCAGAGAAACCGCCCCCACTCCACTGGACTCTGTCAGTGGATATCGAAAATTTAGGATTGCGCCAGGCTTGATTGCGGGAAGGATGTAGCTCGAACCCGCTGATTAAGTTTGAGGTGTTTCCGGCTACTGCTCGAAAGGAGACTCGAAGGACGTTTCCCAACGTGAGCGCGGCAGCAGACCGCGAATTTCAGGGGGATCACCCGACACCTTGGCTCGCTCTGGCTGAACCTTCAGACTAAAATTTTCACTACACACTCACTTCCTGCGTGGCGAAAAATCTGACGGTTGGAGGACGCCGTCCATTCATTCTCGGAACGGCGTGATCAACCTCGGTCACGTGGGGCCAACGCGATATCATCGCACGCAACCGAATCTGCTTAGGTAAAAGGGCTGCTACTTTAGTGCATCTCCAGTATTGGCGTCAATGACTATTCTTCAGGTCCTTCGCTGCACCAATTCTTGCAACCTCGCGTTCCACCGGAACACTTTAATCAAAAGGCCAAAACCCGTTAATTTCCTGAGACTGACGGTTATATCCCACAAAACCACCCTGCTGGTTTGTATAAAAACTAGTTGAACACTTTTCTCTTGACGCTTTGCTCCCCCGATTGTTAAATTGTGTTGTGCGGGTTTGGCCAACCCCCTGCGAGCCCGATCCACGGTCGTCAGGAAAAATGCACTGGTTCTCTTCAGCCGTACGCCAATCGCCCCGAGAGTAGTTCGATCTCACATCACCCAATTCTGAACGCTTCTGAAAGGAAGGCTTTCCGCTTTCTCAGGCGGAAGCAATTCCGCAGACGAGTCGCACTCTCCGGGAGTAATCACAATGTTCCAATCCGTTTGTAGATACAGCAGACACCTTGGCTTCCTGTCTTTGTTCATTTCTTTCAACCTGGCATACTCCCAAACACCTTCAGTGGCTTTGCTCGGAAGCCGTGAAACCAGCTTGCGACCGAACCCACTTATTGAAGGATCGGATCTCAGCAACTCCGCAAGCATAATGGCCCAATTCGTCGAGGCTGAAACCAAGGTGCGCGAAGCTTTGAAGCAGAATACTTTCAAACGTGATGTGGTCCTGCAAACCATCGGCCCAGCCGGAGAAGTGACCGGAGAATACATTCGAAATTCTCAATTCATCTTCGACGATAAAGGCCGGCGGATTGAACGGGTCCTCTTCCATCCCGCATCGACGATCCGCGAAATGCGGATCACCAAGGAAGACATTCAGGATCTTGCAGGCAGTCAACTTCTGGGAATTGATGTAGTCGAAGCGAACAAATACATCTTGAGCTACGCAGGCCGCGTCACGGTCGATTCACGCGACGTTTTCGCTATTGACGTTAGACCCGCAAATCAACCTGATCCCAACCACATGAACGAACGTTATTTCGTCGGGCGGGTGTGGATAGATACCGCCAGCTTTCAGATCGTCAAGGTTAAGGGAATCGTAGAGCCTCAGGGCAAGCAGCGCTTCCCAGTATTTGAAACGTGGCGCCAAGCCGTTAACGGTTCGCTTGCGTTCCCCACTCGCACTGAAGCTGATGATATCCTGCACTTCCAGGGCCGCGATGTTCACTATCGCATCAAGGTGCGCTACTACGACTACAAGTTGTTTGGAAGCAAAGTCACGGTAAAAGAAATCGACGAAGTTCCGAACAATCTGGAAGAGCCTTCACCCAAGACCGATGAAGTCCCGCTCGAACCATCCAAGCCGGCGTCCAAAACAATGGCACCTCCACCGAGTTCCGTGCCGCCTTCCATAATTCGGTTGCCGAAAAAAGCGGAGTCGTGCGACACAAATCGCAACTCGCCGCCCGTTGGCCCTTATCACTGGCCAGCCGATACTGAGGTGAAGGTTTATTTCGTACGCAACATGTTTACCTCGGACCAGCGGGCCACCATGCTCGATGCTATGAAAGCCTGGTCCATGGCCAGTGATGAAATTAGTTCGGGAGTTAGATTCGTCGATGCGGGCGAAACGGAAGTTAGGATGAGCTGCCGCAGTTGCCTTACGGTCGAAAGACGAGACGTCTTCAAACAAGACAAGCACCACTATGCGTTCTTCTACCCGATGAGTGAGGACGAAGGTCGATTGCTGGTGTCCGCCTGGATAGACCTGGATTTCGGCATCACAAGTCCGAAGGCACTTCAAGGTTTCATGGTGCACGAACTTGGGCATGGCCTCGGACTGTGGGATTGCACCACCTGCAAGAAGAAGCTGACAATCATGAATGGCTTTCCTGGAATCAACAAAGACAACGGCCTTGTCATTCCATCTCGGTGCGACCTTGCAACTGTTAAGGACGTCTATGTGCAGGAACGCCAACTTGCATCAGCCAGGTTGGGCGACAGAAAGAAACCGGAGGCTGCCCAGTCAGACAGCATCTTTGCAGTAATGCCGCGGGGCATAGACAAAGCAACTTCCGCGGTTGATCTTCAACGGCCCTTAGCGGATCGAGCTCTTGCTATTCCAAGTCATCTTATAACCCCTCACCAGTAAGTCAGGCAAAAAGCTTGAAGCAACCTCTTTCAATAATATTTCTTGCGCTGCTCGTCACGTTAAGTGTTAAAGACGCTCATACGAAGACAGAGACTGCGTTTTCTCCCTGCAAAGTTGGTCAACAGGCGGCAGCGATTGGCTTTTGGACATGGGCGTCAAATGCCCATGTGAAGGTTTATCTTCGTTCCGCGGATTTCAGTTCCGAGCAAATTTCCTACCTCCTTAATGCGCTTGAAAATTGGAACAACGTTTCCGAACTAACCGGGTCGGGCGTGAAGTTTGAGAATCAGGGGAGCACGGCGCGACAACTCTCTTGCGAAAACTGTCTTACGATTATGCGCGGCCCCGTTTTTGACAGGACCAAGCGGCACGCAACCGAGCTTAAAGTCTACAGCGCCCACAGCGATCAAATCATCACTTACGCGACGATAACCGTTGATTCGTCCCTGACCAACCCAAAGGCGCTACAGGACGCGATTGCTCACGAACTGGGACACAACCTCGGTTTACTTGATTGCTATAGCTGCCAATCGAACAGCACACTAATGACGCAATTCAAGGCTTTCAATGTGCCCAAGGAAATAGAAGGGCCCACTCGCTGTGACATTGCCCAAGTCAAAGCAGCTTATAAAGAGCTGAAGACGCGCGTTCGCCGTTCGCCGATTAATGGGCATTCAATTTTCGATGACGAGGGCGAGGAACCCATCGACGATGACACGCCTGTAGTAATCCCCAAGCCGTAACTCAACCGGTTGGAGGAGTAGCCTCGTGTCCTGTCTCTTTTCTTTCAGCGGATTCGCTGGCTGGTGACACCGGACGTACGCCGCCCTTGCTTGGATGAAGAGTGCGTCCCGCTAAGTGAAATGCGGGCTCAAGCCTTCGAACCTTCGCGTGTCCAGGTGGCTATTGCTCCAAGGAAGAGGACACCGGCGAGCAACAGCAAACTTCGTATCTCTACTTTATCAGTCACGTTAAGCCTGGGTACTAATCGGCAGACGACCGCGACAACTGTCGTTATCAACCCCAGAAGCCAGAAAAGAAAAGAGACTAAGCGATAGAATTTGGCCATGTTGCTGGAATCTCCTTTGGTAGGTCTGCGGCGGCTTATATCATGCCGTGCCTCGGATCGCAATTAGTTTTGATGATCGAAGGCTGCTGACTCCGCTCACAACTTCTGCAGGAGAAAATTGTCTAACCAGAGGCGGCCAAAGATCGGACATGGAGAACGACCACAGTTCTGCCGACCGACTGAGATCTGAATCGCGCCGGTCGATGGTCCGGAGTCGAAGTCAATCGTGAAGTCGCGCCAACCGTCGGTCGTTCGCGGCAAGTCGGATTGTCCCAGCACGTTGTTACTATCGGCTTCGAACACGACCACCCGCGGCAAGCCACCGCTAACAATTCCTTCCGAACGAGCGGCAAAGCTCAGCCGGTAATGAGCGCGCGGTTCAACCAACACCAGTTGCGATATTACTGGAGAGCTAGGATCGGAATCACCATCAAAGTCCACTTTCAGACTGGCGCGACCCTGTCTGGTATTAGTAGGATCTAACGAAAGATGGAACCCTTGAGTCTCCTGACCCAGGCGCCATGCGAATCCCGGTTCGTTCAGATTGGTCTCTTGCTCGAATCCGGGATCGATTATTACTCCCGCCCCTGGACGCGTTTGATGGTCAATCGCCCACAGAGTCACGGCCTCGTTGAATTGTTTCGCCGCAATGAGTTCCCCTACATAGGATCGGCGTTCCTCTTCTGCGATGTTGCCGGCCGCGATGTACATAGCGATCGCTGCATCGGCCTGATGGTGCAGTCTGAAAAAGTGACCGAGCGCCTGATAGGCTTCGGGAGTTCCTGGCTGGATTGCCTGTTCGACAAATTGAACATCGCCATTAGACACTTGCCAGGCCAGACCAATTACTCCTGGCATTAACGTGGGGTTACTGACGCCAGCCAGACCGAGTTCCTTAAAGGCTTCGTCTCGTTGCCCGGCCCTCAAGAGAATGTTTCCCAATTGCCAATGTGGCTCCGCGTAATACGGCGCGAGCGGTATTGCCTGCCTTGCCGCAGCGATCGCTCCATCGATCTCGCCATTCAGCTCGCGGGCGCGAGCCAGCCTTAACCACAAAGCAAAATCGTCGGGACGCGCGGCCGCGGCTTGATTGAATTCCTCAACGGCATCAGGCAGATCCTGCAGGCCTTCCAGTATCGTTCCCCTGACATAATGAGCGTCGGGATTGCCGGCCCCAAAAGCCACAGCTTCGTTTGCGCTGGCAATTTCACTGGTTGCGCCAGCAATTGCAGTGAATACGCTCGCAACGCCCGTGCGTCCGGCGTTCCAAGCTAATAAAATTAAAAAGAGAATGATTACGAAGCCGGAGAGGCCGGTAAATCGTTGGACGAGAGGTGATGTCTCGGCGCCACTGCTATCAGGGTCGCTTCGTCTTTCGAATTTGCTATTCACGAGTTACAAGAATTGGTCGGAGCGCTGAGTCTTCTAAACACACGTAAAAGGCGCGCTTCATCTTTTGCGACGCGCGCCTTCTTAGTAGGCCCCTGTTTCGTTCGCGATGAGCTATGGACCGGTCGGACTCGGATTGTTACCGTGAAAGGTGAATATCAAGCCAAATACGCTTGAGCCTCCGGCAATAATAAACGCCGTCCTTGCTGACAAAATTGGCCCCTTTGGAATCGCTGCTGCTCCGGCGGCGGCGCTACAATCCAGCGTGGATGCGCCTGCTCCCGCGTCTACGGCTGCTCCCTGGTTTACCGTTGGTGCGGTTGCTCCCTGGGGAAGACATACATCGAGCGATCCCCCATTTGCCGGATCAATTTGTCCGGCGGTGCCTTGAGGAGTAATGATCGTACCGCTGGTGTTCTTCAGAGTTCGAAGAATGACACAGCCTTGTTGCAAGACAACTCTAATTGCGCCACCGCCAAACTCTAAGGTCAGTTTGGTGTTCGGCGCGATGCACAAGCTGCCCATCGAGCCGAGATTGATCGTCGCTCCAACTCCCGCCGGAGTTTCGATCGTGGCTCCGCTGGGGATCGTTGCTCCATCAATTGCGCTGGCGCCGTTAACCAAAATCGGCTTGTTGTCGCGGGTTTTGAGGATGCCCATAATCTGCGGGCTCCGGTTTCCCGAAAGATTCGGGCCCGGGTTTGGCGCGGCGAAACTGACTCCGACATAGACTTGCGTCACAGCAAGAGCTACAAAAAAAGCCACCGCTGTGGTAATCCTCTGGAATCGGTAGTTCATAGAATTTACCCCCTTCTCTCCTTACGAGAGAGAAACGTTCAATGTGTTTTGAATTCCTTCGCCGGCTCGAAGTTTGGCGGAGTATACGCCAAGTCCTTTCAGGCGTCAATACTCGAATTGCCTCACGGAAGGTCCACGCCAAATGATTGACCTCCCGGACCAGAGCAACCGTTTCGCGGTGGCGAACGATGTTGAAAACGGTTTAGCACAATCCTTTGGCAGAAGCTGATCTAACGTGATCTAAGGTATGAATAGCGATTCTCCGTTGCGAGTCCCGACAACGATCAAAAGGGTTTTGAACGGTGCGCAATCCATTGCCGCGTTTCTTATTTGTCTGGCTGGCCCCTGCGACCTGATTGTTTCTTGGTGCTTACGTGGATTGCCGTAGACATAAAATACCAGGTGTGGTATTAAGAGGCTGCCCCGAGAATTCTGGTTCCTAAAGCTTCGCCTTAATGCGGATTCATCTGGATTAGCTATTTCTATTCTCACGTCGCTGATTCACTATGCAATAACTGAATATTATTGCCCCATTGACTTGGTTCTTGAAAGGAGACCACTCCATGAAAAAGCATCCCCTACTGATTCTGTTGGCAGCAGTCTTTACCCTGTCTGCTAGTGCAATGGTTAATGCCCAGTGCACGTTTACGACCGCGAAGAAAACGATGACGCTTAACGGCGATTGCATCACTACAACTAATATCATAGTGCCAAATGGATTCACGCTGGACGGCGCAGGTCATACGATCACGGCGATGGATCCCTTAGGCGATCACTTCAAAGGAGGAGTGATTCAAAACGGCGGGGCCACGGCCAATGTCACCAATGTGACGATAACCACCAACGGCTTGAGCGAGGCCTGCGACCAGGAGGCAGCCACTCGGTTGCGCGGAATTCTTTTTGACGGAGCATCGGGCGCGATCACGGAAACACATGTGGTCAATATCAATCACGTCAATCCGATCTGCGGCGACGAGGGAAACGCTATCGAGGTTCGCAATTTCGGTTCTTCCGCCACCACCTGTAGAGTGCGAATCGATGGGAATACCGCAACCGGCTATCAGAAGGGCGGCATTATCGCCAATGGTAATGTTGACGCGACCATTACTGATAACGTCGTCGATGCTCTCGCACCAAGCTCCCTGATCGCGCGCAACGGGATTCAACTCGGCTTCGGCGCCACCGGCATGGTTAAGCGAAACCAGGTCTCTAATAATGAATATACCGGACCGGAGAATTTCTCAGCCGCCGGAATCCTATTAGTTGCCGGTCCCGGTTTTGCCAGCCCGGGCAATGACAGTCCTTATAGCGTCGGAAGTCAGATCGATCAAAACACTGTGAATGAAAATGACGTCGGTGTCTGGGTCGTGGAAATCGATGCTTTCGGGGATCCGCCAACGACGATGACGAATGTCAAAGTTGTGAATAATACGATTAGCAAGGCGGGCTTAACGAATCCCTACCAGGCCGGCGTGTCGGATAGCGGAAACAATGACAAAATAATTGCCAATAGAATTTCCGGCGCCGGTTACGATCCGAGCTTCCCCGGAAGATTCTCAGTCGATGCCGATCCGAGTTCTACGAATCGCGCCAAAGTGCATGCGAATAAATGATCGCCTCACTCACAGCAGGTAGAATTCGTTCGAAGCTGAACACTGTCTGCTGAACACTGTCTTAGGATCGAGGCGTCGGGACTCTGGCGAGACCTTTCAATCACTTTGGTGTCATTGAAGGTCTCGCTGCTTTTTTAGTTACTCTTTCTACAATGATACGCACACTTGAATTTCCGACTTCCGCCGAGAGCTTGTTCATTCGGCGGGCTTCGGATCACTCAATACGCGCTCAATCGCACTTTACTCGTCCACCGGCTCTGATCTTTTCAATTCAACCAATTCGGGATATCCGCGCATGATGGCCACATCGTCAGCCATTATCACAAGCTCCGGCGCTCTCTTTGAAAACTTGTACACACGATGTCCAAAGATTCCGTCAACCTCCAAATAAGAGCTGCCTGTATACCGGAATTTAGCCGTCGTCCGCGAGCCATTTGAAACCATCGACCCTTCGCCGTCTTCTCCGTTTATTGTATTCTCCGGCGCAGAGATCGATGAGGCAATCGCTTGTCTTTTCTTACCACAGCAACTCATTGGATTGTACTTACTCTGAGGGAAGATTCTTATCTTTGATAAAGAGGTTCTGTATGATAATCGCACCTGCAGAGAGGGCCAGCCAATACAAGACCTTCTCGAGCCATCCGCTTCCGGCGTACAAACCGAACGGCAGCGCCACCCACAACGACAGGCAATAGAAGCAATCCATCAGCGATCCAAGAAGGCCATTCCCCAATGATTTTCTTATCTTGAAAATCACATCGAATGGCCCATCTTCGGCCTGGAGCAAATGGGTGACGCGCCACACCGCTAAAGCCGATAAGAGAAAAATGAAGTAATTAATTTTAGCTGATTCTCTCCACGGCAATCTGAGTACCGGTGGATATAGAATAGACTCCCCGTCGGGCGCTATCCGCACGTGGTGTATTGAAAACGCGTGTCGCGCATAATGCATCGCCGGGATTATCTTGTCAAGTCTTCTACAAGGATCATTGCAAGATGACCCGCTAGCCCGAAAGCTCAACGATTTAGCGACAAATCGCAAGGGCTGGGGAAGTACATGTCGAGACAGGCGCAAGACCCTAAGAGAGACTCTTAACCCCCAGTACGATGCGTCAATACGCGTTGCTCGGGATGTCGATACCCGTGAGTAAGGGCTTCATCAGAATCACCGCTCCTTCACTCAATTCGTTTAGAAGAAACAAGACTGACCAGCTCAATTAGTGCGGTTCATTTTGTCGAACTCTTCAAAGAATAGATTTTCATGCTACTTGATCTTGCGCCGTCGGTGATAGACTCAAGTCCCAGTCGTTGCAGCATTCAGTCATTCTTCAGTCTTATCTTCAGGAGATTCATCATGGTTGTTCGAAAACCCCTTGGTATTTTCTGCGCGTTCCTCGCTGTGCTCGGATTCGCAGCCCAATCGCGCGCTCAATCATCGCTACCACCGGCGACGCCGGCACCGTCTGAAAACAGATCAGCACTTGAAGGAGCTTTCGAACATCTCGAGTGGCGCAGTATCGGCCCGGCCAACATGGGCGGGCGCGTCGCTGATATCGAAGGCGTGCCCGGTGATCCGAACATTGTCTACGTCGCGACTGCGTCAGGCGGGCTGTGGAAGACAACCAATGGCGGCGTCACCTGGAAACCAATCTTCGAGCGCGAGGGGACACTATCGATTGGCGACGTTGCGCTTCAACCCGGAAATCCCGACGTGGTTTGGGTGGGCACGGGTGAATCGAACACGCGGAACAGCGTTTCGTTCGGCGATGGAGTGTACAAATCAACGGACGGTGGGAAGACGTGGAAGCACATGGGTCTGAAAGACACTGAACACATCTCAGCGATTGTGATAAATCCTCAAAACACTGACATCGTATACGTCGCGGCGATCGGTCACGCGTTCGCGCCGAACGAAGACCGGGGTGTCTTCATGACGACTGATGGTGGCAAGACCTGGACGAAGACGCTCTACATCGACAAAGAACACGGCGCGTGTGATCTGGAAATCGATCCCACGAATCCGAATATTCTTTACGCCGGCATGTGGAGTTTTGAGCGCAAGCCCTGGACCTTTCGCAGCGGCAGCGATAAGGGCGGCGTCTTCAAGTCGATCGATGGAGGTCGCACCTGGAACAGACTTACCAACGGATTACCCAAATCAATTGGCCGCATTGGCGTGCGGGTGGCGCCCAGTAATCCGAACATTGTTTATGCGATCGTCGAGGCGAAAGACGGAACGCTTTATCGCTCAGACGATCGCGGCGAGACATGGAAGCAGATGTCGAAACAGCCGAACATAGTTTCGCGCGGCTTTTATTACACACGCATCCGCGTCGATCCAACAAACGAGAATCATGTTTATGCAGTTGCGTCCACACTCTTCACGTCAGTCGATGGCGGCAAGACATTTCGCTCGATCACCGGACGCACACACATCGACTATCACGCGTTCTGGCTCGATCCGAAAAATTCGAAGCGCATGTGGAACGGACAAGACGGAGGTTTTGCAGTCTCGTATGACGCCGGTGAAACCTGGGAGCCCGTTTACAACATTCCGATTGGGCAGTTCTACCACGTCTACGCCGACAACAGTTTGCCTTTCTATCGAGTGATGGGCGGATTGCAGGACAACGGCGCCTGGACCGGCCCGAGCCGAACGCGCGAGCCAGCCGGAATCATGAACGATGAATGGCGCATGGTCAGCTTTGGCGATGGCTTTCACATAATCAATGGCGCCGACGATGCCGATGTCTATCTCTCTGAATCGCAGGGCGGCGCGATCCTGCGCACCGACATGCGCACGCGCGAGCAGCAGGAAGTTAATCCCTGGGGACGCAGCAGCGGCGGCGGTCCATCATTGGGCGAGAAGTACCGCTTCAACTGGAACACCCCAATCGTACTCTCACCAAACGACAAGAACACCGTGTATCTCGCCGGCAACGTGGTTTTCAAATCGCCTGACTTTGCCAGGACGTGGGAAAGGATCAGCCCGGATCTGACGACAAACGATCCGGAAAAGCAGAAGGATGCGGGTGGGCCGGTGGCGTTCGAGAATTCCACCGCCGAGTATTACGAGACGATCATCAGCCTCGCGGAGTCACCTGCGCACAGAGGCATGATTTGGGCTGGCACGGACGATGGCAATCTGCAGCTAACGACAGACGGCGGTAAGAATTGGACCAACGTCATTCGCAACATCCGTGGGCTGGCCGCAAACTCTCCAGTCTCAGGAGTCGAGCCATCGCGAACAAGCGCGCAAACTGCTTTCGTCACCTTCGATCGGCACATGTTCGACGATTTTCATCCCTACATTTTTATGACTGCTGACGGCGGACGGACATGGCAGAACATTGCCGGTAATTTGCCGGCAAATGCCTACGTTCACGTCGTACGTGAGGATCCAAAAAATCCGAGTCTGCTTTACGCCGGCACAGAATTGGGTTTGTTTGTCTCTTACATGGGCGGAAGCCAATGGATTTCGCTCGGCCTCAAGAATTTGCCGAACGTCGCCATTGACGATCTGATGATCCACGCGCGCGATAATGATCTGCTTCTGGCGACGCACGGCCGCAGCATCGTGATCTTTGACGATGCGACGCCCATTCAGCAAATGAACGGCGAGATACTCAGAAGCGAGGCGCACCTTTTTCCTTTGCGGCCGGCCCTGCGATTCACTTCCCGCTTTACGCGATACGGAATTGGCGACAAACAATTCGCCGGATCCAATCCGCCGTATGGCGCGCTGATTACTTACTACTTGAAAGACAAACCCGACGACAAGACGACCTTCAAAATTCAGATCCTGGCGTCAGACGGCAAAATAATTGCAGAGGTGCAAAGACTCGCAAAAGAAAAGGGCTTAAATCGCGTTGCCTGGGACTTGCGGTATACGGGACCGGAGCTGCGGCGTCCGCCAACCGATGAAGAGACTGCCTTCGGCGGCGGACCCCGTGGCCCGCAAGCCTTGCCAGGGATTTATACAGTCAGGCTAACGGTCGGCGCCAAGACGTACGATCAAAAAGTTGAGGTGCGCCTCGATCCGACTTTGAGTGTTCCACCCGGCGATCTGGGCGCGCAGTTGGATGCGCTGCAAAAAATCAGCGGCATGCAATCCGCGGCGAATACAGCCTTGCGCTATCTGGATAGCGTCAAGGAACAGTTAAGACACACTGAAACCACTATGAAAGGTTTGAGCAAAGAGCCGGACAAAGACTTAATGAAAGCACTGGCGGATTATCAGAAACAGATCGAGGATTTGGAAACTCAAATCGCGCGATCGACTGAACCGGCTTTGGGATTACCTGGCGGTTCGCGCGTGTTGGATCGGCTTGGCGGGCTCTTCGGCTCGATCGACGGCGTGAATGCGGCCCCAACTTCGGGACAGATGGATTACTTCAGAGAACTGGAGCCGGAGTTTCGTCAACGCATGATCGCGATTAATCAGTTCATCACTGACACGATACCGGCTTGGAATGAAAAGCTTCGTGGTTGGAACGCGCCGACAGTTACAACTCGAAAAGCTGTTGATTACTGACTCTTTTTGCTCGCGTTGCTCTTTGACTCTTGCGGCTGGGCCTGACTCACGGATTTTTTGTCGTTCGAATCGGAAGCCGCACCACTACTTTCCGCGCGCGTCAATCGCACGTTGCCGTTTATTCCACTCACGGTAATGACCGGCCCGCCGTTACCGATGCGCGCGGAATAACGCGAGCCGTGCTCTTCCTTCTCGACATTTACTTCCGGAATTTCTGATCGCAAGTTGCCGTTCATGCCTCTGGCATTCAGATCGGCATTCAGATCCTTACCCAGGCGCAATTCGATGTTGCCGTTTACTCCGCTGAGACGGGCGCCGCCATCGTCGAGCTGCTTTACGCCGAGCGAAATATTTCCGTTAACGCCGCTAACCTGAACTGAACTGGTGGCCAGACCTAACTCAACTTTCCCGTTGATTCCTCTCACTTCTAACGGTCCATCAATGTCACTACTGGCGACGCGGCCATTCACACCGTTCAGCGAAAGAGCAATCTGTCGCGGGGCCTTAATCGTCACTTGCTCGTCTGGATTACGACCGAAAAGATGTTCCCAAAAACTAAGCCGGTGCGATTGCTGACCGCGCACCAGGAGACCATTTGAGGTTTGTTCAATGGTTATTTCACGGCGCTTAAGAGCTTCGCTGCTGTTCGCAGTGCGCAATACGTAAACTTCGGCTGTGTTGGCGTCAGATGTTTGAATTTCGACCGCGCCGTTAATGCCTCGAACTTCAACTCGCGCGCCCGGTTGAAGCTGAACACTTTTGCGAATCTCATCGCGCGCCTGGCCATCGGAATCATTGCTTGCGACGCCGATGGTTTCACCCAAATTTTGCCGAATGCCGCCATGCGAACGCCACAAGCCGAGGACTGCCGCCGCCACAATCAGCACTACCACTATTAGTACGCGTCTCATTCTGGGATTCTCCTAAATTGAAGGATTTATTGCCGCTGCGCCAGATGTCCTGAAATTGAAACGACCTCGCAGGACCTCAGGTTCCCACAAATTGTCTTGTCCTATCTCTTTATAGCAGACGAGTGCCCGGTTCAGTGCTTTCCCAGTCCGTCGATAAGAATCAACGACAAACTCGACATGAGAAGATATCCGGGATTGTCTACAGACCAATTGACGTCAGGCATTTCATCGACGGTAATACCGATCGCGATCTTTCCATGCTTCGAATAAACGATGGCATTGCAACTGCGCAGGTGATCGAGCGCGCCGTATTTGCTGGCCATGGGCACGTCAGCAATCGTGCGACCGATTGCATAGCGCGCTTGCTCGCGTTTCATTAAGTCAATCATTTCCTTTGACGCTTCCTTGCTGATAATTTCGCCGCGATCGAGTTTTTCGAGTATCTGGACCATCTCGTGTGGAGTAGTAGCACCCAGCCCGAAACGCTTGTTGTCGGGTTCCTTTCCTTCCCTGCTCTCGCCGCCGCCGCCAACCCGGCGCATGATGCGAGTGTCTTTGAACCCGAGAGAATTCATCCGCGCGTTCACCGCATCCGTCGTCAGATAATCGAGCACCATGTTTGTCGCCGTGTTGTCACTGAGGAGCATCATCAAGCGCACGCAGTCCTGCAACGTCAGACGCAACCCGTCACTAAGTTCCGGTAAAATGCCGGATCCTCCATACCGCGCGGCTTTTGTCAGCACTAATTCTTCCGTCCATTTGGCTCGTCCTTCGGCAACCCTCGCGAAGGCCTCGATCATGACCGCGACTTTGATCGTACTCGCAGTCTTCACCCGTTCGTCGCCAGCGAACGAATATGTCTCGCCGGTGTCGAGATTCTTCGCGAATAGAAATACTTTCCCTTTGAACGGAGTGATTTCCGCGCGGATGCGGGCGTCGAGTGGTGCGGCAGATCCGGTTGGCGTTTGGGCCGATGCGCAATGCGTCGCCAGGGGAATCAGAATTGACACCGCCACGATGCGAGATACTGTTTTCATAATGGCGATCTAACAAAAAGCGGCGCAAGTTAGCAACTTGCGCCGCCTGCAACGCAGCCGGTCCGTTCGCCTTTCGCTAAGTGGCTAGTACCGAACCCGAACGCGATACGAGAGCGTGGCCTCGCCGTCTTTCGACACCGGGACATTGAATTGCGCCGCGAAGGCTGCGGTTTTCTTTGCTTCGAATGTCGACGAAATCATTTCCCAATCGCCTCCGATCGGTTCGTTGACGACGACGTTGACCGGACTGTCTTTATGATTGCGAATCTTGATTTCGTAAGCGTACTCGTAAACGTTTTTCGCGATCACTTTGTAGTCCGTTTGTTTTCGCTCGGCGACGATGTCGAAAGCGTCGCCGACTTTCACGCGCACGTCTTCGTCCTTCGGCGTATGATCGATTTTATCTTCGCCGATGAATTGTTGATTTCCCTTGTCGTCTTTCTTGTAGAGCCGAATCGTACCGGCCGGCAGCGGCATACCAAGTTTGTTCTGCTGTGAATTGCGAAACTGAACATACACCCCGACCTTTTCCTTAATCGCCTGTCCCGGCGCGTTGTAATTAGTGAAGTAGTAATGCTGGCCATTCAGCACAAACTCTTTTTTCAGATCGAAACCGGTCGCTTCCAGTAACGAAACCTGCTTCGTTTCGTTGTCGCGGATCGTCGTTGGCCGTTGCAGCGTGTAGAGGTGATATTCAAAGAAGCCCTGCTCCTGGAACTCCGACTCTGTGATCTCCTTTCTCGCCATCACCCCGGCCAGCGCAAAGTTGCGCTGTTCAGAGACGCGATTCACGTCACCGGCGACTAATTGTAAACGCGCGTCGTCGAATGAAGCGCCACTTGCGTTGGTCAGCGTCACCCAGCCCTGTAGGTCGCCCCTGGTATCCTCGGCGTTTACCAGCAACACGTAGTCAGCCCGCCAATTCATCCCGTTAGTGAGATAGCTTGCTTCGACGGTCTGCGGTCCCGTCTGGTGGTTTTCTAAATCCCAAACGAGCGTAGGAGTGGCAACCAGATTTTTCGGCAAATCGGGAAAGCGCATCTCGGCAATGTTCGTCGGATTGATCACAATCTGACCGTTGATGCGCCATACCTGGCCGCCATTGTTCGCGAGCAGAGTCGCCTGCACGGGCTCAAAGCTTTCCGTGTTGTTCTGATAGTGACGCAGCACCAGCGTTATTTCTTTGCCGACAAATTTATCGAGGAGCTTTGCCGGATTCAGCAAGTCGTATTGATAATTCTGTTCCAGGATGCGCAGGGCCGCGGGCATAGTTAACGATCCGAGATGCACAGTTTCTGGCCGAATCTGCGCGGTAACGTCCGCGAACCGTAAGGCAACGCGACCGTCCGGCAACGAGAGCCTGCGCGTCTCGCGCACCAGGCCAAGGTTAGAGTTATAAACCGTAATGTTGACCGACTGGCGATCGCTCGCGGTCGTAGTCTGTTCCGATTGCGCCAATGCGGTCCCAATGCTTGCGAAGCAAAAAGCAATCGCGCAAAAGATTGTGATTGATCGTGACATCGAAAAAGAAACCTCCACCAGTAATATTATCAAGCGCTGAAAAATGCGCCGAGGTTAGAACGGCGAATCTCCGTAAGCTTGCGCAGCCTAACAGAAAAGCTTCGGAGTTACACGAAACAGTCGTCAACAAGACCAGTTGGTCAGTTAGTCGTTAAAGACAGCGATCTTCTATAATCACAATTGAGGGTCCTAGTCAGAGGTTCGGTTTTACCAGATCAATGTCTCAGCACCTTGATCAGCCGCGCAGAAAAAGAATCGTGATTGAGACGCCGTCCGGGCGCCACTCGCGCTATTCGCCGCGTGCCGGTCGAACCAGCAGCCCGGCAAAGAGTGAAGCTATGATTGCCGCCAGCGTGATTGGAGCAGCGGCGTTGGCAACGTTTCTCGCGTTGTTTCTCACCAGTCGCCCGTACGATCCGATGAACTCGTCAGTCGCCGCACGCCAGGACGTGCCCCCTTCGACTACGTATCTTCAGCCGTCACCGAAGACCACTCCGTCGGCGCAACCTTCTGCCACCCCGGCGCCAACAGCGGGAGCGCCAACACACCCTCTCGGCGAAGTGACGGCGCCGGCAATTACAGATGACACGGCGATTGAAGCAGAGATCGAAAGAAAAATCGCAGCCGATCCTACACTCGCCGGTCTGGATATAAACACACTCGTCGAGAATGGAAAAGTGACGTTGGTCGGTTCAGTAAAATCGTCCGAGCTCAAAACGCAGGTTGAGAAACTCGTCCGGGCTATAAAAGGAGTGACGGCAATCAGCAACCAGCTAATCGTCACTGCAGCCACGCCTTAATTCTACATTAATGCCGCATTTACGGCCTGAAGAGCCGATGAGCCTGATAGGGATGCGCGCGTGTCCAACCGCTGCTATCATAGTTGCATCGAACTCTGTCCCTAATATACATTCGCAACTTTTCTAATGATTCATGATGATTAGCAAGAAATTACCATTGATGTTTGCGGGCGTGGCGCTCATCGCTCTCACGGCGAGCATGGGTCTTACCGCATCGGCACAGACCAGCTCGGCCGCGGACGTCGTTCTGGTCTTTCCCTTTGAAAATACCTCGAACCATACGCAGTACAACTGGATCGGTGAGAGCTTCTCTGATTCCTTGTCTTCTCTGCTTAACAAGCCCGGCCTTCTGGTGGTGACTCCCGGCGAGCGCGCAGTCACCTATCAACGTCTGCGGCTTCCGTTGTCCGTTTTGCCTTCGCGCGCGACGGCAATCAAGATTGCGCGTGAACTAAAGGCCACGATGATTGTGATGGGTTCATACAACGTCGTGCTGCCGCCGCGAAAGGATCAGGGCGAGCCGGCGCTCGCCTCGATCGCAGGCGAGGCGCACGTGATTCGCGTAAACGAAGGCCGGATGACTGGCGATGTATTTGACGGCGCCTGGGCGCCGCGGGTTTATGACTTCGGCGGCGATGTCGGAACACTGCAAACGATGCAGGGACGGCTCACTTATCAAATCCTCTTTCAACGAGATAAAGCGCTTCCCTTTTCCCAAACGAACCTGATTCAAGAGGCGACCAAGGCGCCGGCGCTGGCCTTTGAAGCTTTGATGAAAGGATTGTTGACGCCCGAACGCGATCCCACCCGCGAGATTTTCTTTAAAAATGCGCTGCGACTCTATGCCAAAGAAAACGGCGGCGCGGTCTATCCACAGGCAGCGTTTGAACTCGGACGCTTTTATCTTGGGGGAGGAAAGTTGAAAGAGGCGGCTGAGTATTTCTCAATGGTACAGAAAAAGGAGCCGCACTATGGCGAAGCGCAATTCTATGCGGGACTGGCCTTTTGGAAACTGGGCGACCTGCAACATGCGCTCGATGCTCTGGTGCCGCTTTCCACTGAAATGCCGCTGGTCGGTGTTTACAACAACGCGGGAGCGGTTTCGGTCGAAGCTGCGCGGACTGAAAAGAAACCGGAGGAACGGACCCGTTTGTTATCACAGGGCATCACCCTGCTTTCACGCGCGGCCGATTCATCGCCCGATGATACGATGGTGCTTTTCAATTACGGCTACGCGCTGCTCCTTTCCGAAAAGTATGCCGACGCTGCCCAGAAGCTTCAGCGAGTGATCGCGGCTAATCAAAAGGACGGACAGGCTTATTTCATCCTGGCCAAAGCTCTCGAGCGCGCCGGAAACTCAGACGCCGCCAACGCTGCCGATAATCAATCGCGCAAGTATCTACAGGCTTATGCAAAATGGCAGACTGACTGGCAAAAGTCGCAATCAGTGCCGGCCATCTCAATGCGAGCGCGCGACGTAATCAACCAAATCGATGTGGCAGACCTGATTCACACCCACGAGCTGGAACAAGCAGCCGCAAACAACAGTCAAGAGGCGTTGAAAAAAATTGGCGATCTTTATCAGCAGGGTCGCGACGACGAAGCGATGGTTGAGTTGCGTAAGCTGCTGGTTGTCGAGCCAACCAATGCGGAAGCGTTCTTACTGAGTGGCAAGATAAACCAGCGGCGCGGGGATCAGGAGGCCGCGATTGCTGCTCTGAAAACTGCGATCTTCTGGAAACCCGAATTGATTGATGCGCACATTCTGTTGGGCCGCATCTTCCTCGAACGCGGCGACCTCGGCGAAGCAAAAAAATACGCCAGCAGCGCCATGAACATCGATTCAAATAATCAGGAGGCAATTGCTCTGCAACGGCAAGTGACGATGGGCCGGCCGTAAGGGCCAAGCGCCAAGAGGTAAGCGCAAAGTGGTGCGCCAGGGGTGAACGGTTCGGCTCTTCGCTCCTGGCGCTTTGCTCTTCTGGCTCGCTCGGTGGCACGAGAAGTGCTGAGCACAAGGATGGCAAGCACGAAATGAAACGTGCCCCCGCCGCCATCACTTCTCTGAGCGTGGCCTGCCGCTGCGCCAGCCGCCCGCCGAGCGATCCTTCAGTTTAGCCCCCCGAAAAGGAACCCGGTCAGAAATGACCGGGTTCTCCCGCATTTAGGGTCTTTCTTCTTAAGCTCAATAAATCTTCGGCAATCCCTAAATTAGCGCGACCGCAGAACCACGCGCCATTGTTTGTCGCCGGCCGGCGGTCCGCTTCGGTCACGATAAGTCAGGGAGCTGTCAAAACGACGGAATTTGTCAGTTTGATGGTGACGGATTCTGTCGTTTCGCACCTGAATTCAGTGTGTCAGCGCGTTAGGGAAATCTCTTCCAGAAAATTTTTTGAAAGCGAAATTTAGTTTCCAGGATCTGCTCGGAAGTCTTTCCCAAGAACGCAGAAAGCTGATCGCTCGCCGCTTCCTCTGCTAAACTCCGTCACATGCAGGACGCCGTGGCCGTCAATCCGCCGGCTCCGAGGCGGCTTACAAAGTCGATAATGGAATCGCTTCGTGCCAGCGTGCCCTCACTTGCTGAAGTCTCAATCGCAACCGGATCGGCGCTGCTTCTCGTTCTGGCATTTCCTGATTTCGACCTTTGGCCCCTGGCATGGATTGCCTTCGCGCCTCTGCTGGTCGTCGTCGCGGTAAGCGAAAGACCGGCGCGAGTTTTTTTGCTCGGTTGGTTGTGGGGAGCGATCTTCTTTTACGGTTCATGTTGGTGGCTTACGTATCCGATGATCCACTACGCCAGTATTCCCAGCTATGGGCACATTCCGGCGTGGCTTGCGTATGCGCTTCTGCTATTACCCGTGCTGCTGGTCGCACTCTTTCCGGCTCTTTTTTGTCTGTTGTTGGCGCAAGTAATTGCCCGTCTGGGAATCGCAGGAATTTTGATCTCACCGTTCGTCTGGATCACGCTTGAATTGGCCCGCTACGCCATCACCGGCGAGGCCTGGAACGCTCTCGGCTACTCGCAGGCGTTTCATCCATCGTTAATTCATTCGGCTCGATGGGGCGGATTCTATGCCGTAAGCTTTCTGATTGTCACGACGAACGCCGCGTTTGCTTTCGCTTTGCTTCGTAGAACTGTTCTTGCCGCGACCTGTTCTGCGGTTATCCTCGTGACAGTCTTGCTCGCATTGGTGATAACTCATTTACAAACAATTTCGGAACCGGAATTCAGCCGCGGCCCGGGTAATCTTATTGTCGCTGTCCAACCAAACGTTCCCATGGCAGGCTCTGATGATCCCGTTACGATGCAGGAACTTTTGAATCGACATTTGCAGCTTAGCGTGAAAGGCCTGAGCGAAGAGCGCAATAGCCATCCCGATTCAAGTCTGGTCATCTGGCCTGAATCACCAATGAATTTTAGCTACTGGCGCGATTCACATCTTCGCGACGTGATCGGTTCTTTCGCCCGGAACCACCATACGTCGGTCTTGCTCAATTCGCTCGAGCCCGCCCCAGGCGGGGGCGAATACAATTCGGCAATCCTGATAAATGAAGAGGGTCAGAAGGTGGCACAGTATGATAAAATCCGGCTGATGCCATTTGGCGAATACGTGCCGCTGCCCCGCTGGCTACCGGGCGCGAGTTCGGTACGTGGAATCGTCGGCGAATTTACGCCCGGCAGTTCATTCACGCTGATGCCCCTCGGCGGCTTGCGCGTCGGGGTTTTTATTTGCATCGAGGCCGCGCATCCATCGATTGCGCGCCGGTTCGCGAATGAAGGAGCGGATGGGTTCGTTAACATTTCCAACGACGGTTACCTGGGACCGACTGCAGTAATGCGTCAGCACTTAGCCAACGCCGTTTTTCGCGCAGTCGAAAATGATCGGCCGCTGCTACGGGTGACTAATAGTGGTATCAGCGCCTCGATTGATTCAAAAGGTAGAATCTGGTCGCCGACACACGCCTTTGAGACAGCCGTCCGAGCTTGGGATGTCGACAGGGAAACGAACGCGAGAACTTTCTATTCGCGACACGGCGACGTATTTGTTTATGTTTGCGCGCTAATTAGCCTGGGATTTATTTCGGCCTCTTTCATGACTAGACGAATGCGAATTGGAAGATCGGTTAACAGACGAGGTTAAGAATGCTAGCGACGATATCAATTCAGGACTTGAAAACTTCCTACGACGATTTGCGCACGCGGGTCGAACAACTCGGGAGGTTTCTTTGATGTTCCAACAAAACGCACCGAGCTGAAAAAGATCGAAGAACAGGCTTCCGCGCCTGACTTCTGGTCAAATCAGGAAGCCGCTCAGAAGCTTTTGCAAAAGCGCAGTCGTCTGGAGCGAATTATTGGACGACAGGAGAAATTTGAGACTGAAATTTCTGACGCGGCCGTGCTCTTTGAATTTGCGGAAGAAGACGAAGCTTCGCTGAACGAGCTGCGCGTCTTGCTTGAACGCCTCGAACGGCAGATTGGACAAGCTGAAACAGAAATGCTGCTGGCCGGCGAGAATGATGCGCGCAATGCTATCTGCACCATTCATCCCGGCGCGGGTGGGACGGAATCGCAGGACTGGGCAGAGATGCTTTTGCGCATGTACTTGAAATGGTCCGAGCGCCGCGGCTTCAAGACCGAGATTATCGATTACCAGCCCGGCGACGAAGCGGGCATTAAGAGTGTGACTTTCGAAGTACAGGGCGAATATGCGTATGGCCTGCTGGCCGCCGAAGCCGGCGTGCATCGGCTGGTGCGTATCTCGCCGTTCGATCAAAACGCCCGACGCCACACTTCGTTCGCTTCGCTTTTCGTCTATCCGGAAATCGACGAAGACATCGAGGTCGAAATTAACGAAAAGGACTTGCGCGTGGATACCTATCGCGCAACCGGCGCCGGCGGACAGCATATCAACACGACGGATTCAGCCGTACGCATCACGCACATTCCAACCGGCATCGTGGTCCAATGTCAGAACCAGCGCTCGCAGCACCAGAACCGCGCGGTCGCAATGCAGGTGCTGCGTTCGCGGCTTTATGAACTCGAACTGGAAAAGCGGCGCGCGGAAACTGCTGAGTTGGAAGCGAACAAACAGGACATTTCTTTCGGATCGCAGATTCGCAACTATGTGCTCGCGCCTTATCGTCTAGTGAAGGACGCGCGGACCAAACTGGAACGCGGTGACGTTGATTCAGTGCTCAACGGCGACATCGACGATTTCATCAAGGAGTACTTGCTTTCGCGCCGCGCGGCGTAAACTGCGTTTAGAGTCGGGCTACTGCCCGACTGAGCGGGCGATAGCCCGCTCCTAAACCAAATATGGCCTCAATTCCAACTCACATCGACGTGCGGCCGGACGGGAAAAATACTCGCTTCAACGAGATCGTCGCAATCGCGCTCGTGGCGTCCGCGGTGCTGCTGGGTTTGTGTCTCGCTTCGTATAATCCCAATGACCCTTCATGGAACGGGGCAGGACAAACGGAAGCTCGCAACTGGATTGGCGCCGTCGGCGCAAACGTGGCCGCCGCTCTTTTCCAAGCCATCGGGCTGGCAGCTTTCCTGCTTCCGCTCTTCCTGCTCGGCGCTGCGTGGCGGCGCGTCAGGTCGCGGCGGATTAGCGCGCCGATGTTTCGCCTGGTTGGATTGGTGCTGCTGGTTTTGTCGGTCACCGCCTTGCTAACTCTGGCAAATATTCATCCACTACGCGATTCGAGTTATCACGCCGGCGGTTTGACAGGAGTTTTGATCGCTCGCGCCCTGGTAAGCGGACTCAATACTGTCGGCGCAACGATCCTGCTGATAGCCATCGCCGCTACCGGTTTTCTGCTCGCCACCAATTTCTCTTTTGCACATTTCTCAGCAGGCGCGGTTTCCATTCTTGGTAATCGGTTCGCATGGCTCGGCTCTATTCCCATGAGAATCCGTAATTGGAGAGAGCAGCGAGTTGCCCGCTGGCATTCGCGCGCCGATGCCCGCCGCCAGGCCAAAGCCGATCGCGCCGCCTCGAAGGCAGAGCGCAGAGGGGGCGCCCTCGTTGATTCTGCAACCGACGAGGCCCAGAGCATAACTGTAACTACTTCGATCTCTGCTTCAGAAACTGGTTCGGAAGGCGCCGAGCTGGCCACCGGATTCATTTCGGAGAGCGGAACCACCGTCACGGCGAAAGCTGCAGCCGCGGCGGCGGGCGCGGCGGCGGCTCCCGGCAAGCGCTCGCTCTGGCCGTCGCGCGGAAAGATAACGCCCGCAGCAGAATCTGCGATGGTTGAGGCGATGGTTCGCGAGGCTGCCGTCAGGCGCAAAACAGAATCGCCGGCGAGCGGCACTTTGCCGTTCGACGGCAGCCGACGAATTTCAACGAAGACCCTGTCCGCTGACTATGCCCTGCCGTCCGTTGAACTCCTGAACGAAGCCGAGATGCGGCGCGAACAGGCGGACGACGAATTGCTGAACATGGCAACGCGGCTGGCTGAGAAGTGTCGCGAGTTCAACGTCACCGGCCAAATAAAATACATTTGTCCCGGCCCGGTCGTGACGACTTACGAGTTCAAGCCTGATCCCGGCGTGAAGTATTCGCGAGTCACCGGTCTGGTTGACGATTTATGTCTTGCTCTCAAGGCCGAATCGATCCGCATCGATCGCATGCCGGGCAAACCACACGTCGGCATCGAAGTGCCCAACCCGCGGCGCGAGACCATCTATCTGCGCGAAGTGATCGAGTCGCGCGCGTTCAAAGAATCGACTTCCAAACTTACCATCGCCCTGGGAAAGACGATCGACGGCTTGAATTACGTCACCGATCTCGCGCGCATGCCGCATCTGCTAATCGCCGGCACCACCGGTTCAGGAAAATCCGTAGGCGTGAACTCGCTTTTGGTTTCGATTCTTTATCGGGCGCGCCCTGACGAAGTGAAATTGATTCTGATCGATCCGAAACGCCTGGAGCTGGGACTCTACGAAGACATCCCGCATCTCGCCACGCCGATTATCGTCGATCCCAAGCCGGCGGCCCGCGCGCTTCGTTGGGCGGTCGCCGAAATGGAGCGGCGTTACAAGGAACTGGCCGGCTGGGGCGTGCGCAACATCGACGGCTACAACGCGGAACGCGATCGCCGCAACACGGTCAAGGACTTTGACGAGAACAACGAACCCTGGACGCGCATGCCTTACATCGTCATCATCATCGACGAGTTGGCGGATCTGATGATGACTTCCGGCCATGAAGTCGAAGACTCGATCACTCGGCTGGCGCAAATGGCCCGCGCCGTGGGCATTCATCTGGTGCTGGCGACGCAGCGTCCTTCGGTGGACGTGATCACCGGGCTCATCAAAGCAAACTTCCCTTCCCGCATTTCTTATCATGTTTCTTCGAAGGTCGATTCGCGCACCATTCTTGACACGAACGGCGCCGAACATTTGCTCGGACGCGGCGACATGTTGTTCTTGCCGCCGGGTTCCTCACGCCTTCTGCGCGTGCACGGCGCGTACATCGATGAATCTGAGATCGGGCGAATTGTTACCCACATCAAATCGCAATGGCTGCCCGATTATGACGAGACGATTACTCAATCCGACGAACAAGCGATGGGCCTCGAAGATTCCAACGGCGAGCGCGACGAATTGTTCGAAGAAGCGCTGCGCATCTGTGTTGAAATGAAGCGGGCCTCGACCTCAGTGCTGCAGAGACGTCTGCGGATAGGTTACGGTCGCGCGGCTGCCGTGCTGGATCAAATGGAACGCGACGGGCTGATCGGCAAAGCAGACGGCGCTCGCCCGCGTCCCGTGCTCGGCCGCGCCTATGAACTGGTCGCCGAATGGGACGAGCAGGAAGCACCGTAGCATAATCTGGAATCTGGAATTTGGAATTCTCTTTGAACGCCTGAAGGAGCGTTAGATTGAAGCAATGCCCTCACTGCGGCAAGAGTTACGAGGACGACACTCTATCGTTTTGTCTTGACGATGGCTCGCCTTTATTCATCTCGCGGGCCGTGCAACCAACTCTGGTTGCGTCTGGCCCGCCAAATTTCAGTGCTCCGCCGGCCGTTCCATCTTACTCGGCGCCGATCGCTCCGCCGTCTGGCAAGAGTTCCGTCTTCGTATTCGCCGCCGCGAGTTTTGCCGTGATTCTGGTGGCCGCGCTATTGGCAGGGGCGGCGCTGCTTGTTTATTACAAGAGCCACGAAAAACCCAAGTCTCTGACATTTGCGGACGGAACTCGTTATGAAGGCGGCGTGCGCGATGGCAAACCCGACGGACGCGGCATCATGACCTTTGCTAACGGAGACATTTACGACGGAGCTTTCATGGATGGAAAGCGCAGCGGCGCCGGAGTTCTCACTTTTCACGATGGAATCAAGTACACCGGCCAGTTTAAGAATGATTTCTACAATGGACGCGGCACGATGACTTTTCCCAATGGAAATTCTTACGACGGACAGTTCCGTGACGGAAAGTACGACGGCCAGGCGGTGTTTACTTTTGGCGACGGCGCCAAGTACGTGGGCCAATTTAAGAATGACGCTTACAATGGGCACGGCACGATGAATTTTGCCAACGGCGACGTTTACGATGGAGAGTTTCGCGATGGAAAGTACAACGGCCAGGGGACGTTCACTTTTCATGACGGCAGACGACAGCAAGGAATCTGGCTGGATGGCAAACTCGTCATGCCTTCCTAAAGAAGGTCGCCTCATTCCAGGATTGAGACTCATCTTCCACAGCTTCTGTGGAAAACCTTGTGGAGATCAGCTCATTGGGTGTTACAACTTTCTTACATCGCAACACTTCCAGCGGATTGCACATCTTAGCGGCGGCGCATGGTTCTCTCTTACATTAGCCATTTTCCTTGCATGAAGCGAAGAATTCAGCAATACGCAAGACCACCGTTATCTGTTTTCTTAATCGTCTTCGTCGGCGTCGCGTTAACTAATTGCGTGAAGCGATCGCTCGATGAAAGACCGTTGGCGCAAACGCCCACACAGCCCGTTCGCCCAGTTCAGGCGTCGACCGCCTCGAAACAAATCAACATCAATACTGCTCCGGCCAAAGAACTGGAGAAACTTCCCGGCATCGGCCCGGCTCTCGCTCAGCGCATCGTCGAGCATCGCGAGAAGTACGGTCCGTTCCGGCGCGCCGAACATCTGATTATCATCCGCGGGATTAGCGACAAACGATTTCGCGCGCTGAGGGATTTGATAACTGTCGAGTGAATCGTGCGTCGCGGGTGTGGCTCCGTTAGGAGCCAAATGTTTATAGAACCCCGGCGCAAATTGAAGAGGCTTCGAGCGGAGCGAAATGAATCCATTTCGCTCCGCTCGGAGCTTGGGAGGTTGGTTGCTCCCGGGCTATAAACATTCCGCGCCCATAAGCCCTGACTCAGTAATGTCGAATCTCACTCCACTGCGCCTGGCCGCCCGCGAAATCTTCGATGAAACGTTGCGCGCCGTTGACGCCGGCGAAGCAGTGCGAGGCGCGGTTCGCCTGAAAGACACGAGGTTAAGTATTCGTGACACAACGATCGATCTTGGAAATCGGAGTATTTATTCGATTGCCATCGGTAAAGCTGCGGTCCCGATGGCGCTCGCGCTTGAAAGTGTACTTGGTGGAAGACTCGCAGGCGGCCTGGTCGCCGGCGCAATTGCAAACGAGTTGTCAGGACCAATTGGCGCGATGCCGCCGGGCAAGCTAACAACGCGTTGGCGCTGTTTTCAAGGTGGACATCCGTTCCCGAACTCGACCAGCCTGCTTGCCGCTCGCGATGCGTTCGCGCTATTGCGGCGCGCCAACGGCGAACGCGCGCTTATCATTTTTCTGATTTCCGGCGGCGGCTCGGCCATGATCGAATGGCCAATCAGCAATGACATCTCGCTCGCAGATTTGCGAGCGGCGAACCAAGTTTTAGTCAACAGCGGTGCGTCGATTAGCGAGATTAACGCGGTGCGGCGCGCGTTTTCGGCGATCAAAGCCGGTCGTCTGGCCGCGCACGCGCCCGATTGTGATCAGATCACGCTGATTGTTTCCGATGTGCTCCCGGACGACGAGCGCAACGTCGCCTCAGGGCCAACGCTCGCGCCAGCGGAATATGGACCGCAAGCGCAGGAGGTCATCGCGCGTTACGATCTTGCGGGTCGATTGCCCGAGGCGATTCTACGGATCGCGCCGGCTCCTCCGGTTAAATCCGATCAAATTAGGAATGATTCATCGCAACTCCGCGAGCACTTCGTGCTGCTGGACAACAACAGCGCGCTGGAAGCTGCGGCCACGGCCGCGAAGCGGCGCGGTTTCGTCACTGAAGTCGCGAGAGACGTCTCAGACCAGGCGATCGAAATTGGCTGTGAACAGATGATCACCCGGCTGGAACAACTTCGCCGGCAGAAACGCGATCATTCCTCGAAAACATTGCTCTGTTTGATTTCCGGCGGCGAGTTCGCATGTCCAGTCCGAGGCGATGGGCTCGGCGGAAGAAACCTGGAGACAGCTTTGCGAATGGCGGTCGATTATCAAAAGCGACTGACGAATGAAGACCAGGAATCCAACTTTGTCGCGCTCTGTGCCGGCACCGACGGGATTGACGGCAATAGCCCCGCGGCCGGCGCGATTGTCGATCACACGACGATTCAAAGAGCTCGCGCGATCGGCCTTGACGCCGAAGACTTTATCAAGCGCAGCGACGCTTATTCGTTCTTCGTCGCCCTGGGCGACGCAATCGCGACCGGCCCCACCGGAACCAATGTCCGTGACGTGAGAATCCTGCTTTCGAGCGCCCGTGATTTTGTAAACGTCGAGTAAGTAAATCCGGCTAAGTCTTGACTCTGCCCTGTTCGCGGAATATAAAGAGAATCGCGGTCAGAGCAAATACTCGACGGCCGTGAGCGGTTCCATGATCAGGAGATCATTTTGGCAACTCAACTTCAGCACCAGGGCGAAAACGCTTCTGAACCTGCTTGTAGTTTTAGTTTCAAGGATCTCGCCGACGCGCTCCGGGCTCGCCAATCAGTTCCCTCCCTTACCGAACTTTACGAACTAATCGAGCGCACCAGAATTTCGCCGGACGAATTGCGTCCCTACTCGCGCTTCAAAGTCGGCAACTATTCTCGCCATCGGGTGATGAAAAACGAATTTGTGGAGATGCTGGTATTGTGCTGGAAGCCCGGCCAACGCACGCCGATTCATGATCACAATGGTTCGCATGGCGCCGTCTTCGTTCATGAGGGCGTGTTGTGGGAGACAGCTTTTGAATACGACACTGAGACCGGATTGTCGTATAAGGCACACCGCGAGCTGCGCGGCGGCGGCCTGACCGGATCGGAAGTTCCCGACATTCACCAGCTCGGCAATCCCGACGTCAGCGGCCAGGACTTGATCACGATTCATATTTACGCGCCGCCGCTCGGCGTTTTGAAAACTTACAAGCTGGGAAGTTCGACAATCGATCTCTACACTCCTTCTGATCCCGACTTGTGATTCCGGCTTTCCCACCTTCATTGAGCAACAAAAGTACCGATCTTTAGCTCCTTGCCGTCGGTTGTAATCGAGATCGTGCCCCGCTGACCTGTTGTCATTACTTCCGCGCCACCGGCTTTCCATCGCGCGACTACTTCTTTGTGCGGGTGGCCGAAAATGGAAGTGCGGCCAACGGAAATTATAGCGAGCGAAGGATGCGTCTCTGAGACAAAGTTTGCCGTTGATGAAGTCTTACTGCCATGATGCGCAACCTTCACTATCTCGCTACGCAGATCTACATGTTCATTAATTACCGCAGCTTCACCTTCCTTTTCGATATCGCCGGTGAAAATCATTGCCTTCTCACCAAATCGGACGCGAAGAATCACCGAATCGTTATTACGCGAGGGCAAATTAGCATTGGCACTGGGCGGCGGCCACAAGATCTCGATCAGCGCGTTACCGAAACGTAATCTGTCGCCCGCGCCAATCTTCTCGATGGGCACGCCGGCCTCTTTCATCGTTGCGGCAAAGTGGCTGTACTCGGGATCATCCAGGGGCGCGCGTGCCACCAGGGCGGCCCGCACGCTGAAATTGCGAGCTACATCATTCAGGCCATCGATATGATCGGAGTCGGCGTGAGTGGCCAGAATGTAATCAACGGAATCCAGTCCACGCGACCAGAGATATTCCGAAACCACTCCTTCGCCGATGCTGCGCGTGTCGCGCTCGAACGGTTCGTCGCCTTCGTCGGCGTCGCTCGCGTTCCAAATGTTTGGCCGGCCGCCGCCGTCAATCATCAAGGTTGTGCCGTCGGGCATCGTTAACAGCGCTGAATCGCCCTGGCCCACGTCGAGAAAATCGACATGCAGCTTCCCGTCAGGTCGTGCGGCGCTGAAAGGGTGAAACAGGATCAGCGAACTCGCGACGGCGAACGCCGCCAGCGCTAATCGGAGGTGTCCCGACGAGAAAATCCTGCTTTCCGCTTTCGTGATCAAAGCAGGGCGAAGCGGATTCCAGCAGGCCAAAGCGACGATCAAAAATCCGAGCGGCGCAAAATAGAGCGCATACAGACTGGCGAACCAGCCCGCGTAGTGCGGCAAACGAATTGAAGCCAGGCCCAGATGACTGAAGGGATCGACCATATGAATCATCAACCAGTTTACCTTTTCGGCCAACGTGATCAGAGGGATCGCCAACCACGCGCTAACATGCGAAACCATCAAGGCCAGCAGCGCCACGAAGCCAAGTATCGCCATCAGCCCGCCGACGAATACGTTCAGCACTGGTGACGCGATGGAGACTCGATGAAAATAGATCACCAGTAGCGGCAGCATGCCAACTTGCACGCTGGCCGACAAAATGATCGCGACGACAGCAAAACGCGCCGGCTTCTGTAGTCGCCACTGTTCGAGCCTGGCGGCGATCGGAGTTTTGAAAAGTCTGTATTGCACGCTTGAGCGCGCCATCTCTGCTCGGCATTCGCGCTCGCTCCAAAACAACGCTTCCGACAGAACTCGAAACCAACGCGCACAGTCCGGCGGATAAGGGGTATCGCCCGTGGGCCGCCAGGAACCGACCTGTTGCATCTTCCGTACGAGGGGCACTGTCAACAACACGATTGCCAGCACCGATAGAAACGTTAACTGAAACGACGGATCAAGAAGATCGTGCGGACGCCAAACAAGGAGCGCGAGCCCCGCGCACCCAATCACATTCAATGAGTTCGCTCGACGCGCGACCAACGGCGCGAAGACGACGAGGGTGAACATCAGCGCGGCCCTCACGACGGGGGCGTGCGCGCCGACTGCTATTGTGTAACCCCAGAGAAACGTGACCGCCAGCACGAACTGCACCAGGCGGCGCCTGGTGAGAGCGCGCGCAATAAAAAATATTACGCCTGCAATGAAGCTGATATGCAACCCGGCGATCACGAGCACATGAAAGGTGCCGCCCGCGCGAAATCTATCGGCCGTCGCGCGCGAAACGTTATAACGATTACCAAGCAAGGCGGCATCCAGAACGCCCGCGGTTTCCGCCGAGAACTTTGCTGCAAATTCGCGCTCTAATAATTCGCGCCACTCGTACAGCCACGCCAAAGGCAGAAACACGTGCTCGTCGTCGAGGCGTTCGATCAGCAAAGGACTCTTGATAACGCCAGTCGCATCGTAGCCTTTGCGCTCGAGATACTCTGTGAACGGCAGCACGCCCGGATTGCGGAAGTTTTCTTCGCGATCGAGGATGGCTATCAATCGCACGCGGGCGCCGTGACGAAGCCTGAGCGCGTTGTACTCATTATCCATTCGTGGCTCGCGCACGTGCGCAAGCAGCAGGATCGTTCCCGATGACGTGCGTTCGATCCCTTTCAAGCGAATTCCTTCGGCGCGCAGTGTCAGATAAAAGCTTTGCGGCGCCGTCTCCGGTTGACCCTCGATCGTGCCGGTAAGTTCAACCGGATCGCCCGCGGCAATGATTCCATCCTCATACATGCGCGAGATGCGATCGGCCGCGACGCCGCGACCTTCGATTACCGATAGGGCGAATCCCGTGAAAATGAACGTGGTAACCAGCAACACGCGCGCCGGTTTAAGTTTTCCCTTTCGAACCAGCCAAATGACGAGGAGAGCGAGCCCGGTGGTAAAAGACGTGCTGAAGACCAGAAGTGATCGCGAGGAAAAATTAATCCGATGGCCGAGCAGTATGCCGAGCGAAATCGCAACCGCCAGAACAAAGAGTGGGCTTTGGGCGAAGCGAAGCTGCGAGAGGTCGAACATGTTCTGCGGGTCAACCTGTTAGCCCGATCGACGCTAACAGCACCAGCCGGAACATATCAAAGGTATTGACTGAGTCAAGCACACTCTCGGCCGCAAATTTCTTGCATACCGCAAACGCACGCGGCAATTTAAGTAAGCGCTCGTTGCGATGTTAGTTGCAAATGAGGGGGCCGGTCACGAAGAGTGTGGACATCGGGAAGATAAGTCATTACGTGCGAAATCAGGCGCCTCTTGGTTCACCCTGCTAGATCGAAAGATGGGCCACGGTTTCGAAGTGATGTGTCTGCGGGAACAAATCAAATGCAGTGATGTCGTCGAGAGTGTAGCCGGCGGCGGTCAACTTTTTCAGATCGCGCGCCAGCGTCGCGGGATCGCAAGAGACGTAACAAATGCGCTGAGGCTTAAGTCTTATGATTCCGGCGATCACGCGCGACTTGGCGCCGGTGCGTGGCGGGTCGAGCAAAAGAAAATCGATATGACTCGGAGGTTCAGCCGCCTCTCTTTGAACTGCGGCGCCAGCGGTGCGGACTTGAATGTTTCGTTGTGCGCGAGAAGGCTCAGGTTGCGCGGTAACGCGTGGAAAATCAAAACCGGCATCCCTGCTGCTGTTCTCCAAGGCTTCTTCAAGCCAGTCACTGACGTTCTGATTGGCGATTTCGGCGTTGACCAAACCGGCGTTTGCTAAGTTGGCTCGCGCATAACTTGCGGCCAATTCATCTGCCTCCACGCCGGCGACGCGCGCGAACCGGCGAGCCAGCGGCGGCGTGAAGAGACCGACACCACAATAGAGATCGATCGCAAGCTCGCCGCTGGCATCCTTGATTGCCGTATCAATCAATTGCGGAAGCAAATCATCGTTAGTCTGAAAGAAGGTCTCGGCATTCAAACGGTAGGTCTCGCCGTGAATCGATCGCGTGACCTCATTGGCTCCGACCGGCAAGTCTGAGCCCTCCCTTACGGTCGGGCTAGTGCCCCGATCGCGCGACTTCACCGATGCCGCAACTGACACATCATCATCGCCAACCACGGCACGAAAATCCCGCGCCTCATCCGGCAACGAACCTTCATGCATTCGCTGGCGCAGGCGCTCGAGCGTTTGCTGCAACTCCGGAGCGAGCACTGCGCATTCCGAAACGTCACAGACCCGGCGTGACCCGCTCTCGAAATAGCCGAGCCGTTTTCTAATCGAGTCATATTGCCATTGAGCGCGTGACCGGTAGTGCCAGGGATTCGGCGACGGAACGATTTGAAAATCCGGAATGCTCTCAAAGCCACCGATACGGCGCAGACAATCACTCAGGATGTGGACTTTGGCGTCGAGTTGGGCTTGATAGTTCAACTGCTGAAAATCACAACCGCCGCAGCGGCCAAAATAAGGGCAGGGCGGCTCAACCCGGTTTGGCCCCGGAGTAATTATTTCGACTAACCGCGCGAATGACACAGTGCCCTTCACACGCTCAACCTCAACTCGAAGTCGATCGCCGGCTGTTGACAGCGGCACCATCACCGTTCGGCCTTCGGCATGGCCGATGCCTAAACCGCCGGGGAGGATGCGTTCGATAGTCACTTCCATTTGACAGGTTCAGAGGAAAAAAAGGCTGAGCCGCGGAACGCCGGCATACTCGCGCAAACGCTTGCGCAAAAGATTCTCACGAGTCTGCTCAAATGCCGTCTTGTCCATGTGACGCCTATAGGGTTTAAGTTGAGCGTCAACCTCGGCCCGCGCGGATTCCAGCTCGCTTTCGGAAACCGCTTTTCGGATTGCGTCGTCGAGCATTCTTTCGATCCCCGTAAGCGATTCTTCTAACTTGCGCGCGTCAGGCTGCGAAGCGCTGGCGTAATCATTTTCGACCTCATGAAGCAGAGAAACAGCGCGAGCCAAAGCTTCGGACAACTCATCCTCTCTCATCCGCTGCCGAGTTTCGCCGAGTTTCTCGAGTGTTTCGCGCGAGCCAGACAGATGAGCCAACACCGCGCTTCGCGGAAAAGGTGAACTTTGATCTTCGCCTCCCGGGCGCGCGTCTGGCGAGTCTTGGTGACCGCCTACGCGCGATTCCAGCCATTCGGCGTACTGCGCCTCGACTTCTTCCTGGCAGTAAAGCAGGGTCTTAACGCTGCGCTTTCGTTTCTTCGCCTGATAAGAATCAAACGCGTGTTCGATTCCGCGCAGCGCGACATGTAAAGGCACGCCGCGTTCTTTCCAGCTTTCGATCAGCGCCCAATCCATCGAACTGAGCAGCAGGTGCTTGCCGCGCCGGCGGACGAAAGTGTCTTCGATCTCGGAAAAATAGCTGAAGTAATTCAAAAGTCTGGAAGTCTGGATTTTGGAAGTCTGGAGTTTTCGAAGTCGGCCGCCTTCAGACCGCGGACTCTCTAGACTTCAGACTCGCGTTTCGTTCGTACACCAGCCGCAGCCCTTCGAGCGTCAGCGTCTCATCAACCTCTTCGATAAACTCAGACCCCGTCGCAATCAAAGGCGCGAGTCCGCCGGTTGCGATCACTCGCGGTGCGCCCCCAAGTTCGTCGATCATCCTTCGCAAAATGCCATCTACCAGTCCGACATAACCGTGATACAGACCAGACTGCATAGCTCCGACGGTCGAAGAGCCGACAACACTTTGCGGACGTTTGATCTCAACGCGTGGAAGCTTGGCCGCGCGTTCGAACAGCGCGTCAGCCGAAATCGTAATGCCCGGCGTGATCACTCCGCCGAGATATTCGCCCTTTGAATTGATCGCGTCGAAAGTGGTTGCCGTGCCGAAATCGACGACAATGCAGGGCGCCCCGTACTTATGAATCGCTGCTGCGGCGTCAACGATGCGATCCGCGCCGACGTCCGACGCCGGCTGATAGAGAATCGGAACGCCGGTGTCGATTGCGTGATCGACAAACAACGGGCTCAGGTGAAAATAGGTCTCGGCCATCCGTTTGAGCGTGAAGTTGACCGGTGGCACTACCGAAGCAATTGCAATGGCGTCGATCGTTTTGAAATCCAGCCCTGCCAAGGCAAACAGATTCCGGGCGTGCACGCCCCATTCGTCGACCGTGCGCGATCGCGCAGTCGTCAGTCGCCAATGCGTGACAAGTCTATCGCGGTCGAACACGCCCAGCGACGTGTTTGTGTTACCAATGTCGATTACTAAAAGCATAAGAATAGTGATGAATGATGGGTGACGAGTGATGAGTTAACCAAATAGGCTCGGAATTACTTCTAGTCATCGCTAACTCATCACTTCGATAGTTGCAGCTCGCACTGCGGTCACATCGCCTGCTCGAACAATCCTAATCTTCCCGCGGTCGGTCTCTACCCGCAATGCGCCATCGCTCTCGAGTCCGCGCGTAATACCATCGAAGGTTTCATTAGAGAGCGACACACGCACGCGTCTCTCTGTTGCATAACTTGAATTGACGCACCACTCGCGGATCGTATGCTCCGCGCCACCATGACTGTGCAATAAGCTGTATCGCTCGGCGATAGCTTTCCCCAGTTCCGCCAAAACGAGTTCATGGTCAGGCTTTCTGCCGATTGCCGATTCTACTGTGGCCGCATCAGCCAGGCTCTCCGGTAAACTGCCGGCGTTTAAATTGATCCCGATACCAATAATTGCAGCCGACCCAGTTTCAGTCTCCACCGTCTCAGCCAGGATGCCACAAACCTTTCGCTCAGCGATGAAAATGTCGTTCGGCCATTTTATGTCAGTTGAAAGACCGCACGCTTTTATAAGCGCATCATGCACGGCCGAAGCTGCCATGAGTGTCAATAGCGGCCAGGCCCTCAATTCGATCCGCGGGCGCAGAATAATACTGAAATAGAGGCCGGCATCTTTCGGTGACTGCCAGCTTCGATCAAGCCGCCCGCGCCCCTGCGTTTGTGCGCGGGCCACGATGCAGAGCCCTTCGGGCGCGCCGGCTCTTGCGTGTCGCATCGCTTCAAGATTGGTCGAGTCAACGGAATCAAAACGAACTACGCTGAAATCTATCATTCTTGTCATTCGTTCCCTTGGCACAAGAGAGTATACTCACCACTTCGGGATTGACAAATACTCCAACACAACGATATCATTGTGTCGCTTCCTCCCTTCACCAGACGTGGACATTTGCCCCCAGGGGTCCACTGGGCGACATGGTCCGAGTTTGCGGAGAGATTTGGGCAAACTCCTCGTCGCAGGGTGTTGTTGGCAGGAATAAGAGCAGTCGTATTTGAGTTAAGAAGAGCTGGCTGCCGAAGAGTCTGGATCGACGGTAGTTTTGTAACGACAAAGAGGAACCCCGAAGACTTCGACGGCTGTTGGGACTACGAGGGCGTTGCATTCGGCATACTTAGGAGGACGATGTTGTTGGATTTCGATAACGGATGTCGGGCGCAAAAGGCCAGATACGGAGGCGAGATGTTCCCCGCACATTGGCCGGCAAATGCGGCTGGAACAGTCTTCCTGGAATTCTTCCAGCGTGATCTGGATTTCAGACGTAAGGGAATTGTAGGGTTGGATTTGGAAAGGTTTGAAGAAAATGATTAAGAACGAGCGCCAATACAGAGTTACAAGGGCTCAGGCCGGAAGGTTCAAGCGAGCACTAACAGAAGTTAAGAATAACAACAAAGGCCATTCGCTATTGCGTAAGGCTCAGACCGACGCCATTGCAAGCCAGTTGGAGCAGTTGGAAGAGCAGATTAAAGATTACGAGCGGCTTAGATCGGGTAAGCATCGCTACCTTGCCTATGAAACGTTTGGAGAAATGCTCCACGGATTGACCCAGGCGCGAATCGTCCGCGGACTAACTCAAAGGGCGCTCGCCCAAAAGCTTCACCTGAAAGAACAGCAAGTGCAACGATACGAAGCAACCGACTATGCCTCGGCCAGCACAAGAAGAGTTCGGGAAGTGCTCAAGGCACTTGACGTTTACGTTCATGGAAACGCGCTGCTAACCAAAACAGAACCTCATAAGCGAGCAGCATCCGCAGCAACGCTGGCTGGAGGAAGAACGATTAACACACGAGCCCACAGCGAGCCTATTTCCCGAAAAAAGTAAGCCACTATAAACAATAAGCAAAAGCAAAAAGACCCGCATATCCCGCATATATAGACGAACGTGTTGCTGTATCTGCGCAAATCCGCGTTTTTCTGCGGCTGATTTCCTTGCTCTTATCCCAGCACCCCGCGGAACCTCGACGGACCTGCCGAGTATCCCGGGAAGATAGCTGATAGCTTTGCCGCTAAATGTTTGTACGCAATCTCACCGAACACGTCGCGAAAGTCCGTCGTCAACGCCAGGTCGCGACCTTCGTACAATTGGTCGCTCTTCAATCCCGGCCAGTCGCCATAGACTTTACCGCCGCGCACGCTGTTGCCGACGACGAACATCGCGTTCGCGTGACCGTGATCGGTGCCGCGGTTACCATTCTCTTTTGCGGTGCGGCCAAACTCAGACATTGTCAGCACGACGACATCGTCCATGCGCTGGCCCAGATCTGTGTAAAGCGCGGCAATCGCCGAACTAAACTGCCTCAGCAAATTGCTGAGCTGCCCTTGCTGGTTGCCTTCATTAACGTGCGTGTCCCAGCCGCCGATGTCCGTGAATGCGACTTCCAAACCGACACCCGCTTTGATCAATTGCGCCATCTGTAACAGCGCGTTGCCGAACGGCGTACGCGGATAATCCGCGCCGTTCTCTGGCTTGTACTGCGCCGGATTTACCTGCTTCAAATAATTAATCGCTTCGAAGGTTTCTTTGCCGGTCCCGTGCAGAGCATCGTTCACAGTCTGATCGTAGATCGCTTCGAAACCTCCCTGCACCGCCGCCGAGCTTTGGCCCGCACGGATAGCGAAGTCGGCGAGATTCGAGATTGCCAGCGCGGGCGCCTTACCCTGCATCGCGCGTGGCATGTTCTGTGTCATCGACACCGCGCGGAACAGAGATTTCTGAGGATCAGCTTTCGCTTGCAGGTAACGATTGAGCCAGCCATCCTGGGTTGACTTCACGCCCGGCGTAGCGGATTCCATATAATCCTGCGCGTCAAAGTGCGAGCGCGTGTTGTCGGGTGAACCTGACGCGTGCACGATCGCGAGCCGCTTCGAATCCCAGAGCGGCTTGAATGAAGCCAACGACGGATGCAAGCCGAAGAAGCCATCGAGATTGATTGCCGCCGCGGCGCCGCCGTCCGGTTTTGGAATCGCGATCGTGGGCCGTAGATCGTAGTAAGAATGTTCGCCATACGGCACCACGACATTCAGGCCGTCAACCGCGCCGCGTTGAAAGATGGCGATTAAGGTCTTGCGCTTTCCGCCGGTGATACGGTCACGCACCTGCGCCAATGCCGCGCGTTTCAAAAAAGATGGAGTCGAAGCCATCACTCCGAACGAAGCGAGCGCGATGCCGCCTGACTTAATGAAGTATCTTCTGTTCATGATTCTCTTACCTCTTTGGTCTTTACTGTCTCTGGAACTCCGGCGATCCAAGAATCAGACCAACCATTTTCACGACCGGATTATTAATCGCCGCGGGGTTCACAGCGGCCAACTGCTGCTGACGTTGTTGTCCATTGCCGCCAGCGGCTGGACCAAAACCGACGCCCATTTGGAATCCCGTCTCGAAAGGATTTATCGGTGCTTTGGCTGCTGCCGTCTGCGCGGCCGGTGGAGGCGGCATCGTCATTTCATCGGTCAACTGTTTCAAGAGAGTCTCTTTCGTTTGCGGCGAGATCTCACCGCCGACAATCAACCCTGTAAATCGATCGAGCACTTGCTTCTTATCGAGCGATCCGCCGTCCTTTGTGGCGTCGACAAACTTTGACAGATCCACCCGAGTCCCGGGAATGCGATTACTCACCAGCGCCAGCGCGAAATTCATGCGTTCCAGCAGTGCGCCAGTGTTGACCCAATTCTCGGCTACGTCGGCATAGCCGTTTGGCGTTTGGAATCCATAAAGCGGTTGGCCCATGCGCGCAATCCACTGATGCAACTGCGGCCCGCCGTTCGTCTCCGCGCCCAGAGTGCGCACCGCGCTGACTACCAATTCGAACGGTCGCTTGATTTTCGCGCGATAAGCTTCTGCGGAATTAAATTCCGACGAAAAGAAGATCGCCTTCAACACTTCTCGAATGTCGCCGTCGGTCTTCAGGAAAGTTTGCGCCACGCGATCGACAAGCGCCGGTGGCGCATCGTCTGACACAAAGTGTCGTACCAATTTCGTAGCGACGAAATGCGCCGTTGACGGATGATGAGCCAGGATGTTGAGTACTGCCAGACCATCGCCCATGCCGCCGCCGGCAGGAATTTTGTGGCCGAGAACGATCTTTTCGCCATTGTCGTGCACCGCCGGATTGAAATAAAACTTGCCGGCGTTGTCCCGCATGCGCTCGCCGGCAAAAGGATTCTGCACGCCGCGCGGCGCGAAGATGGTCCAACCAGTGAAACAACGCGCGACCTCCTGCACGTCCTTCTGCGTGTATCCGCCGTCTACTCCCAGGGTGTGCAGTTCCATCAATTCGCGCGCGTAGTTCTCATTGATTCCGCGCCGCGCTTGCTGTTGCTGTGGTCTCTGTTGCTGTGGATTGTTCGACATCAATATGCGCAATGGATTTAGCGGCGCTCCCGGTCGCTGCTGCGGACGATTCATCTGCGCGTTCGGAGTTACGCTCTGAAAGTTGTCGAGATAAAAAAGCATCGCCGGACTCTCAGCGTCAGCCAGCAACAAATCGTAAAACTTACCTAGCGTGTGCGGCCGAATTGTGTCGCGATCATAAGAAGTCAGCAGCCATCGATCGGCCCCTTTGCCGGCGAACACGTTGAAGTGGTTGGTCCAGAAGTCGACCATGACTTCCTGCAATTGCCGTTCGCTGTAAACCGCGCGAAGGATGCGCGCCATCTGCAATTCGCCGGTGATGAACTGTGGCGGGCGCAGATTGTTTTCCTTGAAATATTCGTACACGGCTTTGCGATACTCGGGATTGTTCATCGGATTCGCCGCGTCGTTGTTGGCCGGCTGGGCGGTGGTGTTCTTTGTCTTATTATCGATTCCCGGTCCCTGCATTTCGCCAGGCCCCGGAATTGAATTAGCCTCGCCGGTCTTCGGAGCATTCGCGGTGTTCGGCGCGGCGTTAGCGCCACCCTTCACGCGATTGTCGCGCGTCGCGGCCAGATCCGCAGGAAGATCGCCGCGCTTTTGAAGCTGTCTCAGCAACTGTCCCGGCTGTGGATACTTTCCATAAAGCTCAGCGGTCGTCATGCGCAGGGTTTCCAGATTTTGCAACTTCGCTTCGGTCGCGGAATCGTCGATTTTTTCGGGATAGAGTTGCGCCATGATGTAATTGTCAATGCCCACGGCTTTCACGCGCTCGACGTCGCCAGGCCGCGCGCCGAATCCGAGACGATTCAACACGTGCAGGATGCGCTGATCCTCTTTGAGCTTTGTCGCCACTCTGGCATCAGACGATTTCATGCTCTGGGCGGTCACGCCGACAGCAAGAGTGCCGGCCAACAAAGTCGCGATGGATAAGAAGGCAGCGCCTCGGCGCGCGACCGAACTCTGCTTGAAACGAGTATTTTTGCTCTTCATAACTTCAGCTTCCTGTTTGATTTGGTTTCGAAGCGACTCTCAAAAACAACTCTCCGTCCGCTGCCGTCTTAGACGCAGAGAAATGGCCCTTGGTTGAGTAAATCTTAGGAGTATTCGAGAGGCGCTGCAACCCTTACCAGGTAACGATTCGACATCTAGAGTTGGAGATAGACGTCGATTTTCAAAAGGAGGTCTTATGCGGGAAGGCAGTTCTTAGCTTAGATCGCAAGGTTCTAAGCCAACGGCTCATCCTGGACGTGATGGATCTCAACATCAAGAAAATCGAAGTACCCAACGACGAGACATGGCCCTTCGTGGTGCGACATTGAATCCGCGTCGTGCGATATTGGACGCGCGCCGCCGCTCAGAATATCTTCCGATGCACGCCGGCAGCGTCGCCCCAAAAGACATTCCCCGAAGGTGTGACAGTCACGCCGAGGGCGTCGTTGCCAATTACCGTTGTCGAATTCAAGCCCGGGAAGACAAGCCGCAAACTGCATGAGGCGCCGCTGCATACCGTCCAAGCCTGAGCGCCGCCAGCCGCAGGTCCCTTCGTCGAAATCGAGCTCACGATCCCGCCAGGCCCCGCGAGCGTTGTGGTCACGCCAGCGACCCGCAAGTGAAGGCTGCCGCTGTCGGGACCCTGGTCACCCCAATAGGTACCATTCGACACGGCGTGGAGCGCTGTAACACGACCCGCTGCAACGGCGATCGTCCTGGACACAGGAGTGGTGTTGGTGCCGCTCGTCGGCACGAAGCGAATGTTTTGCACAGAAGCGTAGACGATGACGCTTCCGTTCTGTAGTTCGATGCCGGCGGTGGGGGTGTTAGGACTCACCGGGTCGAGTGCGGTGATGGCGCCGCCACGGATTGGCATTTTGCGTATCGCCTGGTCGTCCTGCCAAAAAAGACTCTCGCCGTCCGTAACAAGGTTGCGATGGCTGTTTGCGATGTCGATGTTATTCCCTACGTTCGCGAGGACGGTGGCCGGTCCTCCAGTCAAGGGCACGCGCTTGATCAGGATGCCTTTAAAGTTCGCCGGTGACTCCGCGAAGAAGTACCCAAAAAACACGCCGTCAACCTTGGCAAAAACGATGTCGCCAAATAACGCTCCCGCCTCCCAATAGAGGACGGTTTCCTGTCCCGGGATTGAGGTCTGACTGGTCCTCCAGACGGTGGCCCCGGCGGCGTCGTGTGACGTGAAATACAGATTGCCCTGTGACAGTATGAGGCCGTCCGGTTTGCGAAACGAGACGAATGTGTCCTGAGCAGGTGCAGGCAAGACTTCACTTGAAAGTGAGTGATCAGCCCGGATTGTTTTCCACTCGCCGTTAATCTGAGCGTAACCAGGTTGGATCGCGCCAACAACCGCCAATAACAAAAAGAAAAATCGGGTAATGTGGGACGGCGTCGCGTCTTGTGCGATATGCGCTGGCGCCGTGCGACATTGAATCCGCGGTGTGCGAAGTTTTGCATCCCCTGATTCGGCTGCCATGAGGCACCTCCTGTAAGAGAAACGGACGGAAAAGTGAAAAGCTTGTGTGAGTCAAGTCAGCATGCAGCTTAGTTTGAGCACCCAAGCCTGAGACTTTGCGATGGCAGGAAAGTACGCCTGGACAATGTCGATGTCAAGAGAATTCCTGTGATTCGCAAGGGCGACAGTTTGCTGGCGACTATTAATGAAGAGTCGGGCCCTTTCTTCCGATCGGGATAGCATTGTCCTGCTGAGATGCGAGGCATTCGCCCGCGCATTAGCAAGGGCTAGCTCAAATGAGCCCTCCCTAACGGTCGGGGCCAAGGCCCAACCTCGGCCCTGCCTTTTTAAACCCGAGCCGGTGCGGTTAATTGTCAGGCGCAGAGGCCTGAGCCGGCGGGGCAGCTGGTGGATTGGTTCCCGGCCGCGGCGTGCGGGCCAGCGGCCGCGGATAGCTCACCGGACTGCGATTCCCTTCCTTGTCCACCGCGCGCACACCAAAGAAATAGTTATCTTTTGACATGCCTTTCATTGTGTACGCGGTCACATTCCCGATTGATCGAGAGTGCGTCCAGGCAGCTTCAGTAGTGTCACGCCAGACGATTTCATAACCGCCCAGGTCAGGTTCTTTGTTCGCGTCCCATTTGAGTTCCGTGTCGTTAGACAACCCGGTTGCGACGCCAACATTCTTCGGCCGCGCCGGCGCCATCGCCAACGCCGCCAGCGAAGCTGCGTTTACCCGCGCGACGTTCGCGATGTAATTGAAATCGTCGAACTGCGGCAAGTCGCCGTACTGAATACCGTTTTCGATGCGGACATTTTGATGTTGATGATGATAGTCCTCGTTCGGTTCGGTAAACCGCGCCGCCGGAAACCCACGCTCGAGAAACGGTTGATGATCGCCGCCGCGTCCATAACGATCGCGACGATAGATCATCCAGATTTTCATTCCGCTAACGTAACGCTCGCCGGTTTCTTTGATAAAGCGCGCGAGCTGGCGCGAAGCTGAGTCGTTCTCGCCGCCGACGCTACGACGACTCATCGCCTCTTGCTGAGTTTCGTTCGACGGCACACCTTCAGAGAAGACGCGGACCGTGTGCGGGTCGCGCACGCCGTTGCCGCCGAGCGAGCTTCCGATAATATCGTTGGTAAACATCGCCTCGATATCCATGTTGTTCTTCTTCGCTTCTTCGGCAAAATGAGTCGAGCCCAACAGCCCCTGCTCTTCACCTGGAACAGTCATGAATATAATCGTGGCGTCGAATTTGTATTTTGACATGACGCGCGCCATCTCCAACACCGCTGCCGTGCCTGACGCGTCGTCGTTCGCGCCCGGCGCGTCACATTTCGCGTCGGTCGGATTGGTGCATATCGAATCGTAATGACCGCTGCCGACATAAACACGATTGACCGATTCAGGCTGAGAACCCTTCAAGGTGGCGACAATATTCGTGAGCATCGTCGGTTGCGGCACGCGCGCGGCCTTTGGTTGTTCGAACGTTTGCTTCTCGACCGTCAGCCGCCCGTTGGAAGCTGCCGCGATCCGGCTGAATTCACCGAAAAGCCAATCGCGCGCCGCGCCAATGCCTCGGTTCGGGTCGTTCTGCTCGGAAAGCGTGTTACGCGTTCCAAAACTTACCAGCTTGCGAATTGTTTGTTCGATGTTGCGAGGATCAATTTCAGAAACGATGCGCGTGATCTGTGCGTTTTTGACGCCTACCCCAGTGCGCGGATTTCTGCGAGCCCGCGCGCCTGCCGGTTTGCCGGGCGCCGGCGATTGCGTCAGAAGCGGGCCGGCTAAAAACAAAAGCAACACGCAGCATGAAAGCGAACGAAAGATCCGACTCCGAGCGACAGGCATCTGATCACACCTCACGAGAAGTTCTCTGTCCAGGACCGAGGCGACTCTACCAACTCAGAGTTTGAAGGGCAACAACTTAAGGAACGACTTGGCGGAAAAATTACTCTTCGACTTTGTCGCGGGGCACGGGCTCACGATAAGCCGGCTGAAAAAATCGCGTCGTGTTTTCCGTGACGCTTGGCGCCGGCTCCAGTCGCGCCGTCGCGGGACGCGGAAAGCGCAGCTCATTTTGAGATTGCGCCGCCGCCTTCTTCGCAGGAAGTCTTTTGGGCGAGAGCGCTGCGTTAATCAGCTTCGACAGTTGGCGCAGCAGTAGGATGTCAATCGTTAGAATCGAGGGCATTCCAAAGATGGGAAGCGCCGGCGACACGGCTCCGGCCCCGTTTCTTACCATCTCTATGGTGCCCGAAATAATGCCGGCAAAGCCGCCGAGGGTTAGCAGCAAAAGCGTGACTGAGATTATCAGGATCGGTTTGGTTACGTTTATCGGAGCGATTTCAGCGTCAGCAGTAAGCGCCAAGCCAAGATTTGCTCCGCACCGATGGCAGTAGTTCAGTTCGATCGTCGATTCGGCTCCGCAGGATGGACAAAACATAATGTAGTGAATAGTAAATCGTGAATCGCAAATAGAAAAGCCCGAATTCGTTTGGCGCTTCCTCAGAAGTCAATACGGCTCGGGTGGGCGTTCAGTTCACTTCTATTCACGATTTACGATTCACTATTTTTACCGAATCCGATACGCTTTGCCTTTGTGCACAACGACTACTTCACCGCTGAGCTGGCCGGCGATCGAGCGAATAGCCGAATCGAGCGCCCGAAACTCGTCTGAGCCACGTGAGACCGTGATCACGGGCATCGACGATTTGAACTTAGTATCGATCCATGCGCTGCCTTGTCTTCTGAAGTTGTGTCCACCGGCTTTGCGTGTCTCGATTACACCGCCGGCGCTGAGTGCTGCGTCTTGATCGCGGTTCTGCACCTGTGTATCGGCAGTTTTATTTCGCTCCGCCCGGCGCGCCACGGACGATGATCCGGTATTCGCAGGTCCACGCGGCCTGTTGGCTGGAGCTTCATTCTGATTAGTTCCGGCTTGCCCCGATCGAGCTCGATCGGCTTCCAGTTCGCGGTTGCGCGCAGCTTCATCGGCCAGCCCGCCGCGCTCCATAATCTTGAAGTTACCTGGCGACGAACTGGTAGATGGCTTGGGCGCTGCCGCGCGCAGATCTTTTGATCGTTGTTCTTCATTGGAAACCGATTCGTTGCGCTCACCCGGTGGCGGCGGCGCGTACGAGGGCGCGGCTTCAGCAATCGTGTTTTCAGCCTTCTTCTGTTCACTCAAAGCATTCTTCTCGAGCGTCATTTCCTTTCTCGGTTCGACCGTGCTGGCATTGCCGCTCAACGTAGAAGGCTGTTTCGTCACCGCTGGGCCCTGAGATGTATTAGAGTTTTGCGATGTCGAAGGCGAAGCGCCGCGTTGCGGATTCTGGGAGAATTGATCGCCAGGACGAGCCCCTTCGTCAGCAGGCTTGATTGCGCTCCCCGGCGCGGGCGCCGTCTCTGTATTACCGGCGACCAGAGCGCTCTCGGGCCGGCTCTCCAGTCCGCGGCGCAGTGCGATGAACGTGATTCCCGCGGCCGCGATCACAACCAAAGCGAATGCCGCGTAACGCAAATTCCGACCGGCAAACAGGTTCCTGAAGTTCTGCCAAAAAGAGATTCGTCCGCAGATTGTCTCCGCAGTTTCAGCGCGCGCCTCAACCGCTCGTCCCGCGGCCACTGCTAGTTGGGTTGCAAGTTTCCGGCACTGATCGCAATCCGCCAGATGCGATACGTATTTAGCGCGAGAGCGCGCGGGCAGAGCGCCTTCGGCGAATGCGTTCAATTCGTCAGCATCAAGATGCGGCGCAACGCTTCCTTCAACTCCCGGCATTCTCGCGCTTTGCGCCGACTCGCCGGTATTTCGCGAATATCGCCGCAGCAGGAGATCAATTTGTGCGTCGTTTGGTGTCATTTGATTTAATGCTAATCCTGACGCGAGTTTGCCATTTCAGGAACGATTACCTCCGCCATAACTTGCGAATTTCGCGAATCCTGTATTTCCAATATCGTGCCTCGTGTTCTCAAGCTTGTGAACTCTGCAAATTCGATTCAGAGGGTGGACCTAACAACGGTTCGATGTCCGACTGCAAATTAACTGCGACCGCGGCCAGACAGCGCTCGGTTTCAGAATCGGTCCAGCCGTGTTCGTCCGCCAGAATGCGACCTACTCTGGCGCGCACCTCTGAGTGAATTCGAGTCAAACGCCGGCTCGCAGTCGCTTCATGAACGCCCAGAATTGCTCCCGCTTCGCGCAGCCGCAGATCGTCGAAATAGTAAAGCTTGACCAACAAGCGGTCTTCGTCATCGAGTTCCTTAAGCGCGCGGCCCAGGGCATTCTCTACATCGCCGGCGGCTAAATCATTGGCCAGCTCATCCTCAGGATTGGCCGTTGCGCGAAGCAAACCGAACGCGTTTTCCTTCTGCTGCGAATCACGGGAGAGGCGATCAATCTCGACGTCTTCCTCAGGTTGAACCAGACGCGCCTGTTTCCGATGCTGATCGATCGCGAGTTGTCCCACGACGGCGCGCAGCCATCCGCCGAGTGACCCGGCTCCGGAATAGAAAGCCAGCTTTCCTGATGGCCGTCCATCGTCTCGAACTCTCAAACCGTGCAACTCGGCCCAGATTGATTGCGCCAAATCTTCCGCCATCGCTTCGTTTGACGAAGCGGAACGCGCCGCCGAACGCACGGTCGCGTTGTATCCTTCGACCAAATCATTCCATGCGACTTGATTTCCCAGTTCGCAGGCGACCACCAGACAGAGATCGTCCGCGTGCAACGCGTCACAGAAGCGATTGATTTCATCGTCAGAGCCGGCAGCCGCGTCTTTCGTCACGTATTTATCTACCGCCGCGCGCATTCTTTTCGTCAATGCGTCCGCCTCAAGGCCGCGCGCGTTTGCGGCGCGCGCCAATAAACGCCGTGTGCCTGCCAAAATCAGTTCGTTAATCGCGTCGCTTTGGCTCAAGTCTTCCGGTCTCGTCGCTGCTTATGCTATCACGATCCTGTGCCCGTCATGTCGATCAGCCCGCGTCCCTGCGACATCATTTGATGACGCGTTGGGCCTTTGGTTGCCGAACAGATTACAGGACCGTTCGAGGCTAGGGATACCGGCCGGCTTGGCATGTCAACAATACGCGCTGCCCATAAATCGACTTTCGCAAAGCTAAAATCTAGAATTGCTGTGGTGCTTCGCATAACCGAAATTTTTCGATCCATCCAGGGCGAGTCTACCCACGCAGGCCGCCCATGCACTTTCGTGCGCCTGACGGGATGTCCGATGCGTTGTGTCTGGTGTGACAGCGAATACACCTTCACCGGTGGCGAGCATTTCTCGATCGCAGACGTGATCAAGCGAGTCCACGATTTGGAATGCAGCCTCGTCGAGGTAACCGGTGGCGAGCCGCTGGCCCAACGGGAAGCCTTCGACCTGATTGAAAACCTGTGCGACGAAGGATACGAAGTGCTTATCGAAACCGGTGGATACGTATCGACCGAAGCCGTCGACAAACGCGCAAAAATAATTCTTGATGTAAAGTGTCCGGGCTCGGGCGAGGTTGATCGAAACCACTGGCCAAATTTGACGCGGCTGCGGAATGATTTGGACGAGGTCAAATTCGTGATTGCCGATCGGGTCGATTGGGACTTCGCTCGGGAAGTGATCGGGAAATATGACCTGGAACATTGTGCCAAGTCGATCCTCATCTCTCCGGCCTGGGGCCAGGTTGATTTGAAAGACATCGCAAATTGGATCACTGAAAGCGATTTGAAAGTGAGAATGCAATTGCAAATGCACAAGTACATCTGGGGCCCGGATGTGCACGGCGTCTGAAGGCAATGATGAATTCGGATCGATGAACTATGAACGACAAGCACCGGAGTGAGTAAGTGTGATGGGCGGCAGCAACGAAACCACGGTCGCAGAACCCGAAGCTGAACCGAATTCATCGTTCATCGTTCATCGTTCATCCTTAGCCGTCTGTCTCGTTTCAGGCGGCATGGACTCGTGCGTAACGGCGGCGATCGCGCGTGAAGAAAATGACGATCTTGCGTTCCTTCACCTGTCTTACGGCCAGCGCACTGAAACACGCGAACACCGGGCTTTCATCGAGTTAGCGGACTATTATCGAGTCACTAAGCGGCTGGTGGCCTCGCTCGAATACCTCGGCGGGATCGGCGGATCGTCTTTGACTAACAAGAGCATTCCTGTTTCGAAAGCTAATCTTACCTCGAGCGAAATTCCGACCAGCTACGTTCCCTTTCGGAATTCACATTTGCTTTCGATCGCCGTAAGTTGGGCTGAGGTAATCAGTGCCCAGCGGATCTACATCGGCGCGGTGGCGGAGGATTCCTCAGGTTATCCCGACTGCCGGCCGGAGTTTTACGAAGCATTTCAACGGGTGATCGATATCGGCACGCGGCCCGAAACGAAAATCATATTAATCACGCCGGTAATTCATTTCAGTAAAGCAGAAATTGTTCGGCGAGGCATCGAACTGGGCGCTCCGCTGAAGCTGACATGGTCGTGCTATCAAGCCGAAGATCGGGCCTGTGGCAATTGCGATTCCTGCGCGCTGCGCTTGCGCGCGTTCACTCAGGCAGGAGTGAAAGATCCGATTCCTTATGCTTAGCGCATGATCGATCATTCGGGTGAGAAGTGCTTTGCTTGACACTGTTCGTAAGGCCGATTAACTTATGCCCGCCGACAAAGTTTGAAATTACAACTGAGTTGGCCGTGGTTGCATCTCAAATCTGAGCGCAGATTTCTGCAGCGATTTTCAGAGTGGTTTTTTGGAGGATTCATAAAAATGCGTTTTAAGTCTCTCTTTCCTGTGGTGCTTGCCACAACAGTTTTACTCGGCGCCAATCTGGCTTCATTTGCACAGAGTGCTCCGCTTCGTGGCACGGTCAAGCTGATAGGAAAAGACGGCCAGGCGGTTCCAGTTGGCGGAGCTATGATTGATGTCTATCGGACCGACATCAAGGGTGATTTTCACACAAAGAGCGACAAGAACGGTGACTGGGTATTCGCCGGCCTTCCTTTAGCGGGAACTTATCTGGTAGCGGCGAGCGCTCCCGGCGCTCAACCCGATGCAAAGGCTGGAATCAGAGTTTTACAAGAGGCCCCGGTTAACTTTGTTCTGGCGGCGGGGGACGGCAAACGACTAACGATGGAAGAGGCCAAGGCGATGAGCGCCGGTGGCGGGGGCTCCGGCGGAAGTAGCAGCGGCGGCAGCGGCGACAAGGCTAAGATCGAAGAGATGAAGCGCAAGAACGAGGAGATCGCAGCCGGCAACAAAAAGATCGAGGAATCGAACAGAATAGTTGCCGATTCTTTTAAAGCCGGCACCACAGCTTTGTCGGCGAAGAATTACGACGAAGCCATCAAACAAGCAGATGCCGGCATTGCGGCTGACGCAGAGCAGGCTGCTTTGTGGACCCTGAAGGCGAATGCGCTCAAGGCTCGCGGAGTCGATCGTTACAATGCCGCTGTTACAACCAAAGACGAGGCCGCAAAGTCTTCAGGAATCGAGGCGGCAAAAAATGATTTCAAGGATGCTGCTGAAGCAGCAAACAAGGCTCTCTCCATAGCTAAGGCCGAACAACCCGCTACGGACCCAAGCGGGCAAAATCAGCAAGCCGGAAGGAAATATGTGGCTTTAAGCGTCAGGGCCGAAGCGATGCGTCTGTTCGTAACAAAAGCCGATCCAAGCCAGGCTGACGCCGGAGTGACTGCGTTCCAGGAATACATCGCCGTTGAAACAGACCCGGCCAGAAAATCGAGAGCTCAGCTGGATCTCGCACAGATGCTTCTGGACATCGGCGCTGGTGATAAAGCCTTTGCTGAGTTTCAAAGGATTCTCGCCGAGAAGCCGGACGATCCTGACGCGAATCTTGGCGCTGGTCTGGCTCTGTTCAGCACCGGCGACAAGGCGAAGTTTCAGGAGGCAGCCAATTATTTGAAGCACTTTCTCGATAAGGCTCCGGATACCCATCCACTCAAACAATCCGCGAAAGAGTCGCTTGATTATTTAAAGAGTCAGGAAAACATCGTGCCTGAGAAAACAACGGCGCCGCCGCGACGCAAGCGGCCGTAATTGCGAATAAGATATTTCTTTTGTTTAGAGGCGGGCTACTGCCGCCTTCTTTTTTGTGACTAATGAAAATCATGTGAGGCGGTGCCGGCTATTTCCATTTGCAGCGGTTTGACGCGACGTGCTTTCACGGAAACGACATTATCCTGATGTTGTAAAGTACCTTCGATTAGCAGGAAAGGATAATCAACCAGGGCCGACCGGTTCTTTTCGAAAAGTTGCGTTCGTTGCCAATAACGGCAACGCCAACCTGCGCGCGATCTCGATCACCGCCTGATTGAGCGCTTCTTCATTAGAATTGAAGTGGCGCTGTAGCTCGGCATAGACATTTTCTTTGCCAAAGACATCGACTAACCATTCGGCAGTTCTGTGCGCTGCCGCTGCGCTCTCTGCGTCTTGTATGTTTACTCAGCAAGCTCTGCGGTGAATACGTTCAAAAACACTCACCGCTGAGACGCAGAGGTGCGCAGAGGTGCGCAGAGGTGGCGCAGAGAATTTCAAATTGATGTGGAAGTCGTCGGACTCCGAGGCTATTTCTCGACGACTTCGATTGGGCATCAACTGACTCAGTGATCCCACGTTTCATTTCGGTCACGTCCGTTGCACAAATATCCCGGAGAAGTATTGGCGATGCCTATAGAAGACAATGAACCACAGAATTGTCACAACGATCGCCAGTCCTATGCCGGCTGGATTCATGAACAGGTGATACAAAAGAATGTTCACAATTACTGGTCCAAGCAACACCAGACCGAGAGGCACGAACCGATTCACCAGCAGCAGCGCGCCACCCACGACTTGTAGCCCAGCGACTACCCAAAAGTAATGAGACAGTACCAATGCGCCGATAAATTGCCCTGCCAATCCTGAAGGCATGGGCCCCATGCTGAGGAAATTCAAAAAACCATTTAGCCCCAACACAACGAAGATTAGCCCAAGTAAAAGACGGGCGATCACGGTTACGATTTTCATTTTGCTTTCCTTTCAAATGTAGTTTCAGAAGCAGTGTCTTTCAAATATCATCATGTGGAGCTGAACAAGGCCCGACGTAGATGTAGTCGTGGTCGATGGTGCTTTAGGCGTTAATCACGCCCATCCGGCCCAGCCGGTAGTCTTCAATCGCCTGACGGATTTCTGCCTCTGTGTTCATCACGAACGGTCCATAGCGCGCGACTGGTTCGTTCAAGGGCACTCCGGCGATGAGCAACACTTCGAGCGTGGCCTTTGCGTCGGCTGGATTCTCGATTCTCACTTCGTCGCCGTCCTGCGCGAAAAGAACCATCTGCCCATCCTCGGCGTGCTCGCCCTCTGCTCCGAACAATCCCTCTCCCTCCACGACGTAGGCGAAGGCGTTGAAAGCGTGCGGCACTCGTTGGGTCGCCACGCCTCCCGGCTCGATCCGGTAATGCAGATAGATGATCGGCGTCCGCGTTTCGATGACGGCTTTCGCGCCCATCGCTTCGCCGGCGATCACGCTCACCTTCACCAGGCCATCGTCCGAAGTTGCTTTCGGAATTAGCGAGTTCGGGACTTCCTGGTAGCGCGGTTTCATCATCTTGTCGCGCTGCGGCAGGTTTACCCAAAGTTGGAATCCGTGCATCAACCCTCCTGCGCGCGCGAACTCACGGCTGGGCATCTCTGAGTGGACCACGCCCGCTCCGGCAGTCATCCACTGCACGTCACCCGGCTTTAAGCGCCCGGCGTGGCCCCGGGAATCTTTATGCTCCATATCGCCCGACAGCAGGTACGTCACAGTCTCGAATCCGCGATGCGGATGATCCGGCGCGCCTTTCGCTTCACCGGGCGCGAGGTCCATTGGCCCCATCTCATCAAGTAACAGGAACGGATCAAAGTCTGAAAACGACGCTTTGGGAAACGGGCGCCGGACCAGGAAGCCCGCGCCTTCGAAAGTTTCGATACTGTTCACGACTCCCGCGACTGTGCGGCCTTCGCCCACGCGAGTCTCTTCAATTTTCTGTGCTTCACTCACCATTGACCTAACACCTCCTTCTTTACCGTTGGCGGTAGTGTCGTAGTTAGCTTTTGCGGCTTTGGATCCTCTTTCCGCCTTTGCGAGAAATCATCGATGTTTCTCACGCAAAGACGCGAAGTGAAACTCAAGGCGCTAAGAAGAACCAATTCAGACATTACTCGCGCTGAGCTTTTTCATTTTGTTCTGACGCGCCGGCTGCTGCATAACCAATCTTCTTCAACAGGCGGATCAGCGTCTTGCGCTCTGCCCCGCTTAAAGAAGCGGACGCGAGCCGTTCCATGTCGGCAGCGTGATCGGCGTAGACGCGCGTGATTACCTTCCGGCCTGCTTTCGTCAGGTGAACTATTCTCGCCCGCCGGTCGCTGCCGTGAGCGTGCCGCTCAACGAGGCCTTTCGTCTCCAGGCGGTCAACCGCAACGGTGATCGAACCGCTCGTCAGCAGAACTTTCTTCCCTATCTCATTAATGGGCAGCGGCCCTTTGTGCAGCAGGGCTTCGAGCACGGCAAAGTCGCTGCCGCACATCTCCAGCGCCGAGACGCTCTTTTCGGCGTAGGCCTCGACCGCCCGCGCCGCCTTCCACAACACCAGGAAAACGTGAACACCACTTCCGCCCGTCAACGATTCCAGTTTTGGCGCGCTCATCCTTTTCTTTTTTCTCCTAATTACCTTGATATCAAGATACCTTACATTAAGGCATCTGTCAAGTGACTTAGCGGGCACTTTCTTGATTGGTTCGTCAGGAATCGTTTTGCAGGTATAAGCGTCGGGTATATACTTTTCTCCTTTCATTTTGTTCAGAAGTTTTTAAGTCAATCTGGGGAGGAACTACTATGTCTAAGGAAACCCTCGTCGCAGAGAGAGAATGGGCCAGGGCCCTGGCAAGACGCGTAGCCAGCCAACTGCCGGAGGCCATTCGCCAGGTTCGTGACGTGCATTTGACCCCCGCTCAGGTCAAGGAGCTAAAGGAAGCGTTTGAGAACACCTTGATCGTCAACATGGGCTGCGAACGACCTCCCGCAGACCAATAGCGACAATCATGAAAGTCTGCCTTATCAGTGCGCCGACTGCCAACCAGTTGGGTAACCGGTCTGTGGGCGAAATGGACGCAACTCGCATCATGGGCGAACTTGCTCCCGTCGGCATCCTTAGCCTTGCCGCCGTGCTGGAAGCCAAGGGCTTGCAGCCGGAGGTTGTGGACCTCAATCGCGTTTACTACAGTTGGTCGCAGGATTCGAAGCGAAATAAAACTGATTTTTGCAGTTTTGCCGGAGATTACTTCGCCAGCCGTGATTTTGACTTCTTTGGTTTCAGCACGGTTTGCAGCAGCTACCCGCTGACGCTACGCATCTCCGCCGAAGTCAAGCGAGCGCATCACAAGTCAATGGTCGCCCTGGGCGGCCCCCAGGCGTCCGTCGTGGATATCTCCACCATGCGCGCATTTCGATTTATTGACTTGATAGTGCGCGGCGAAGCAGAGCAGACCCTTCCTGACCTTGTCGATGCGATGTCCGGGCAGAGCTCTCTCGCAGAAATCCCAGGCATCACATTTCGCCGGGGAAGCGAAATCGTGCGCGGCCCGGATGCGCCCCTGGTTCTGGACCTGGACGCGTTGCCCTTTCCTGCTTTTCATCTCTTTCCGGACGTTCGTTTCTGCCGCCACTTTCCGTTGGAGTTGGGGCGCGGCTGTCCCTTTGCCTGCACGTTCTGTTCGACCAATGATTTTTTCCGTCGGCGTTTCCGGCTGAAGAGTCCGGCGCGCATGATTGCCGAGATGCGCAGGGTCAAACAGACGTACGGCATTAACTCTTTCGAGCTGGTGCACGACATGTTCACGGTCGACCGCAAACGGGTTGTGGCATTTTGTGAAGCCCTGCTGGAAAGCAGAGAAGAGTTCTTCTGGGGCTGTAGCGCGCGCACCGACTGCGTTGACGAAGAACTGATCGCGCTCATGGCCAGAGCAGGCTGCCGTGGCATTTTCTTTGGCATTGAGAGCGGCTCGTCACGAATGCAGAAGATCATTGACAAGGGTCTTGAATTGAACGATTCGGCAGAGCGAATCCGTTCCTGCGACGAGTTCAAAATCAATACCGCAGTCTCGTTGATGGCCGGCTTTCCGGAAGAAACCATGAACGACCTGCGCGACACAGCCGGGTTCTTCGTGGATTCGCTGCGTTATGACCACGCCGATCCTCAACTCAGCATCCTGGCCCCGCTGGCGGATACACCCATCCAGAAGCAATACAAGGATTCGCTTGTCTTAAACGACGATGTTGCCGATATGTCTTATCGCGGATGGCCGCAGGAGCCTCAAGATCATGCAATGATTGCTGAACATCCGGAAATTTTTTCCAGCTTTTACTCCGTTCCCATGCCTTTCCTGGAAAGCGAATTCCTCAAGGAGCTACGCGACTTTCTCCTGAGCGGCATGAGGGCATTTCGACGACTTCTTCTGGGACTGCATCAGGACAGTGGCAACGTGGTGGACGTGTTTCAACAATGGCGGGAATGGCGGGCAAAGTACGGAGTACATTTTTCAAACGGCGACCGCACTTCGTACTACGCGCAAAGTAACTTTCCCGCAGACTTTCTCAGGTTTGTGCGGCTGCATTACATTCCTTCTGCGAGCAAGGCGCCGATTGCGATTACCACGCTGGCGGAATACGAGGCGGCATTGCTTGGCCGCGATGATCGATCGGACGATATCCTACACGATCAAGGGCAAGTCTCCGATGACATTGAAGAGCCGCTGTCTCCGGGCAGCCGTCCACAGTTGCTTCCGGGAGTAAATGTGATCGAGCTTGCGGCTGATTATCAGGAGATTGTTCGGCGGCTCCGGCAGAGAAGCCCGTTGATTGACATACCCGATCAGCCGGTGAAGCTCGCAATCCGCAGCACTCCGCCGGCGCCGCCGGAAGTTCGCCAACTCAGTCCGCTTTCGGCCGAATTGCTTGGCCTTTGTGAAGGCAGCTTGACGGTAAAAGAGATTGCCGCGGAATTTCTCGAACGCAAGATAGAGGTTCCGGGCGTTACGGCAGACCAGGCATGTCTAGCCGGGATCGAGATACTGCGCCAACAGCGCCTTATTGGCCTGGCGTAATCAAAATCGGTTCCCATCGATTTCAGTCCAGTCGCTTTGCGTTACGCTTTTTTTGCTTCCGCCACCGAAACCTTCTCGCGGCGACTCGCGTTCGTGCTCGTGTGTTTGATCGCCCAATGAAGAAACACATTCTCATTTACGGTCTGTGCGGGGGGCTGCTAATTGTCGCCCTCAAGCTTATTGAGTACCACTTTCTGGTTGTCGAGCACTCAATCGAGATTTACGGGGGTCTAATTGCGCTGATCTTCGCGGGGCTTGGGATTTGGCTCGGACTCAAGCTGACAAAAAAGAAAGAGACCGTGGTCACGAAGGAAGTCCCGGTCGAAGTCTTTCAAACATTTGCCGTGAATGAAACGTGTTTGCGCGAGCTTGGCATTACGCGACGCGAACGCGAAATCCTCGAGTTGATCGCAGAGGGTTTAAGCAATCGCGAGATCGCCGAAAAGCTTTTTGTCAGCGAGAACACGGTGAAGACGCATTCGAGCCGGCTGTTTGACAAGCTGAGCGCGAAACGGCGAACGCAAGCCGTGCAGATTGGCAAGGAACTCGGGTTGATTCCGTAGTTGATCATTTTGCCTTTGTGTTCTTTGCGTCTTGGCGCCTTTGCGTGAAACGGACGCTGTCTCAAGAAATATCTCTCGCAAAACCGCAAGGGTCGCAAGGGTCGCAAAGAAAGGGTGCGAGTGCTGTGTCTCTGCGCTTCGGTGGCTAATCACCCTTAAGTATGATTTTTCTGCGGAGACCCAAAATCACCCGAAAGCATGACGACAACGAAGCCGCGAAAAACTATTCTCACGCCGATTTTCAAACTTTTGCGAGGAGGAGAAGCGGGGCACTAGCCCCACCGTTAGCGAGGGCTCGACATGCACTGTAATCGAGAAGCGGGGAGCCCTCCCTTACAGTCGGACTAATGCAACTGTAGAATGCGAACCATGAAAAAAACAGTTCTTACTTTCGGCCTAATCGGCGGTGTGGTCATCGCGGTGTTGACGTTGGGCACGCTTCCGTTCGCCAAAAAGATTGGCTTCGACAAATCGTTGTTCGTTGGCTACACCGTCATGGTGCTGTCGTTTCTGATGGTGTTCTTTGGCATCCGCTCGTATCGCGACAACATCGGCGGCGGCACAATTTCGTTTGGCCGCGCGTTCGCGGTTGGCGCCCTCATCGTGCTCATCACCAGCGTCTGCTACGTCGTGAACTGGGAGATCATGTATTTCAAGTTTATGCCTAACTTCGTCAATGACCATTCAAATTACATGGTCGAGAAAATGAGGGCGGCAGGCGCGACTCAACCAGCGATCGACGCGAAGCTGCAGGAGATGAAGCAACTGAAGCAGATGTTAGACAATCCGTTTCTGAATGCGGCGATGAGTTTTATCGAGCCGCTTCCGGTCGGGCTCATCATCACGCTGATCTCTTCACTAATACTGAGAAAAAAGCGGACGGGTCCCTCAACATCCAGGGAACCAGCGAGATCTTGACAAAGCTATTAACTGTAACTAAAATGGTTACAGACAAAGTGTGGGTGCCTCCGGGAGTTTTGAATCGATATGTCAACCAGTAGCCGCTTTGCGGTCGCGGTGCATCTTTTGACGCTGATGGCCTGGTCTGATGAAGACTCTCTCAAGTCAGAGCAAATGGCTGGCAGTGTGAACACGAACCCGGTGGTAATCAGGAGGATGTTATGCGAGTTGGCCCAGGACGAGCTGGTGGTTTCGCACACGGGTTCAATGGGAGGTTCCCAACTGGCGCGAAAGCCCGGGCAAATCACGTTGCTGGATGTGTACCGGGCGATTGAATGTCCGGGTGTTTTTTCTCTTCATCGCCAACATCCGAGCCGCCGTTGTCCCGTGGGCGCAAATATTGAAACAGTGCTGGACGAGGTTCGGGGACAGATCAACTCGGCGATCGAAAACGTGCTGGCCGAGATCACGATCGAAGACATTCTGGCGCGCTTGAAAACACGTGTCCACGGGCATGAGATCAAATTAAGAGAGGCGAGTAACGAAAGAACCAGTAACAAGTTAACCCGGGCTGAGCGCGCAAGGCGAATCCCGGGCCCAGACCACAGTTTTGGATAAAGGCAATTTGGGAGAGAACAGTTGGGCCATGGCCCTTACAGAACCAAGGAAGTATTGCGTGAACGGAGGTGCTCTAATTGAGGGTTGAACAGGAACAGAGTGGGATTGAGTTGATGAATTCGGTTACGTCTACATTCGCGAGCGGGAGTGAAGAGTTGCTTGAAGACTCTATCTTGCCGGAAGACATAGACGAAGTCCTTCAGCAACTCGAGTCTTCAGACCCCGGCGCTGAAGACGTTCTGATTGACGACCGGTCTTCGTCAACAGCGGCGGTGGATGAAGATGGTGAAGCTTTGCGTGAGGACGCGGAGCTGGACCTCTCGGCGGGTGAGTTCGATAAGACCGCGGATCCCGTCAGGCTCTACATGCGCGAAATGGGTTTGGTTCCGCTGCTCAAGCGCGAGCAGGAAGTGGCGATCGCGAAACGGATTGAGTGGGGACAGAACCGCGCCCAAAAAGCGATCACGCGCTCTCCGATCGCGGTGGCGGAGCTCTTGAGGATCGGCGAAGAGCTCGAGGCCGGCAGGCTGGGCATCCGCGACGTCGTTAGCTTCTCGGATCAGATGGAGGCGGAAGAACAAGAGGACAAAGTCCAGGAGTATCTCCAATGGACCATTGAGGGCATTCAGAATGTGCGCAAGCTTTATCGGCGAGGCCTGAAGGAGTTCGAACAATTGCGTGCCGCGCAAAAACTCGCGCGTGCCAAAGGCTCAAGGAAGCTGGGAAGACTTAAACGGAAACTCGCGCGGACGCGCCTGGAAATCGCCGAAGAGATCGCCGGTCTTCGGCTCAGAGATGAAGCCCGGCGGCGTCTCGTCAACGCAATCGGCACGGCGTACAAAGAAACACGCGGGCTGGAGCTCCAAATCGAAAGTTACTCAGAGAGGCTCGGCGGTAAACGCGTGAAGGCGGAAGCAGCAAAAGAATTCAAACGACATATTGCCGCGGCCAAGCGCCGACTCAAAGAGATTCAGGCCGAGCATCACGTTTCGCCTCTGGAGATCAAACGCTCGCACCAGATGATTGTGACGGGCGAAGCACAGGCTTCTCAGGCCAGGCACGAACTGACCGAAGCGAATTTGCGCCTGGTGGTATCGATAGCCAAAAAATATCAGAATCGCGGGTTGCACTTCCTCGACCTCATTCAGGAGGGAAATCTCGGATTGATGAAGGGCGTGGAGAAGTTTGATTGGCGGCGTGGCTATAAGTTCTCAACCTATGCCACCTGGTGGATCCGCCAGGCCATCACCAGAGCTATCGCCGATCAGGCGCGCACGATACGCATTCCGGTTCACATGATCGAGGTGATCAATAAGGTCAAAACCGTCACTCGTGAACTGGTGCGGGACCTGGGACGCGAACCGACAACGGAGGAGATCGCCCGCCGGATGGACAGCTCAGTCGAGAAGGTGAGCAAAGCGCTGAAGCTTACGCAACAACCCATCTCGTTGGAGACGCCGATTGGTGAAGCGGGAGATTCACAATTCGGAGATTTTATCGAAGATAAATCAACCGACAGTCCTGCTGAAAGAGTAATCACTTCCAATCTGCGCGAGGTTGCCGGCGATGTGCTGCAGACCTTAAGCCCGCGAGAGGAGAAGGTCATACGCTTGAGGTTTGGGTTGGACCACGAGGGCCGTGAACGCACCCTGGAAGAGGTGGGCGAAGACTTCAAGGTCACCCGAGAGCGCATCCGGCAAATCGAAGCCAAAGCCCTGCGGAAACTTCGACACCCTTCGCGGGCGCGCGTGCTCAAGAACTTCATCGAAGGGCAGAAGAAATGAGGCGTAACCGACTTCTGTGATCAAGATGCCTAACCGCCTGATGCAGGTCTCGCGGCGGATGCGACTGCGCCGTCGCTGATGATTTCTGATCAGACGCTCATCGCAGCCACCTCGCTCAGACGGCGCTCGAGGAAGCGACGTTCGCTTTCGTTGGTCACCAATGCGAGCGCCCGCTCATAGCTCTTGACCGCTTCGACCGACGATCCCACTCGGCGCAGCAGATCAGCGCGCCCCGCGTGCAACAGATGATAGTTGTCGAGATCGCCATTCGCCGCCAGCTCATCGATTAACTTCAGCGCCGGCTCAGGACCTTCAGCCATCGCGATCGCCACCGCGCGGTTGAGCGAAACAATCGGCGATGGTTGTACGCGTTCGAGCAGGTTATAGAGTCTGACAATCTGTGGCCAGTCCGTGTCTTCGGCCCGCGCCGCTTTGCAATGCTCGGCGGCGATCGCCGCTTGCAGTGCGAACGGGCCCGGCTCGCGGCGCAGTGATTCCCCGACCAGTGGCAATGCCTCCGAGATCTGCTGGCGATTCCAGCGAGTTCGATCTTGTTCTTCCAGCACCACGAGATCGCCTGCTTCATCGACGCGTGCATCGCGTCGCGAATCGTGCAGCAACATGAGCGCGAGCAGACCGGTTGCTTCCTCAGGCGGATAGGGCGCCATCGCCATTCGTACGAGCCGCGCAAGACGAATTGCTTCGGCGCATAGATCGGTCCTTACGAGGGGCTCGCCCCTGGTCGCCGTGTAGCCCTCGTTGAAGACGAGATAGATTACCGTGAGCACGGCTTCAAGCCGCTCCGGCAGCTCAAGGGTGTCGGGTACCTTGTAAGGAATGCCAGCGTCTCGAATTTTGCGCTTAGCGCGCACCAGTCGCTGCGCCATCGTCGGAGCAGGCACCAGAAATGCGCGGGCAATCTCGTCCGTCTCAAGGCCGCACAGAGTCCGCAGCGTCAATGCCACCTGGGCTTCAGGCGCCAGCGCCGGATGACAGCAGGTGAAGATCAGGCGCAGGCGATCGTCGGGAATATGTTCCGGCGCATAATCCGGCTGTTCGGTTGTAGTCGGTAGCTCGTGCGCGTACGATTCAACTTTCTCGTTGAATCGCGTCTGCCGTCGAAGGCGATCGATAGCCTTGTGACGCGCCGTTTGGATGATCCACGCGGCGGGCGAATCTGGAACACCGTCTATATGCCATTGATCAACCGCGGCGGTGAAAGCTTCCTGGGCCGCCTCTTCAGCAAGGTCAAAGTCGCCGAACGAGCGAATCAGCGTGGCGACAATGCGGCCCCAGTCCGAAGTGTACACAGCATCTACAGCAGCGTTAGCTTTCGACAGCATGACCCATGTTAAATAATTTTTCGGCCCAGTGTCGATCCGGGCTATTGTGGTTCGACATAATAGTGGAGGGTCAGAACCGCCTGCGGTAGCGGGCGGTAATCATTAATCATCTAGACAGGCATCAATACCAAACGATCAACCGCCCGCTACCGCAGGCGGTTCTGACTCAGAGGCACAACAGATGAAATACATGTTACTTGTTTATCTCGATGAAAAAGCGATGACCGAGGCAGAGCGCGCGCGGTGCTATGTTGACTCGGCGCAACTCACTCAGGATCTCAATTCGACCGGCAACTATCTGCACGCCAGCCCGTTGCACCCGGTGGCGATGGCGACTAGCGTGCGTGTGCGGGACGGCAAACGACTGGTTACCGACGGGCCGTTCGCGGAGACTCGCGAACAACTGGGCGGCTATTACTTAATAGAAGCTAAAGATCTTGACGAAGCGATCGCCATCGCCGAACGGATTCCGCCGGCGAGCGTGGGCACAATCGAAATTCGGCCGGTGATGGAGATTCAGGGATTGCCGGAAGACTAGAATTTTTGCGTACAGGCTGTCGATCGGATGACTGCTCGTTCGATTAACAGATAGAAACAACACACACAGCAGAAGGAGAACAGAAATGGCGAATCCATTTGTACATGTCGAACTGAATACAACGGATGTCAACAAGGCCAGGGAATTCTATGGCCAGTTGTTTGACTGGAAGCTTGAAGACCTGGAGATGGGTCCCAGCGGCACCTACACCATAATCAAGGTCGGCGACGGGACCGGCGGCGGACTGCTCAAAAATCCGGAGCCGGACTGTCCTTCGTTTTGGCTGGCCTATGTTCTGGTGGATGACATCGGCGCCGCAACCCGGAAAGCCAAGTCGCTCGGGGCGACGATCTTTAAAGACTCAATTGAAGTTCCGGGAATGGGCTGGCTCAGCATTATCACCGACCCAACCGGCGCGACGCTCGGTCTCTGGCAAACAAAAACTGGTTGAGGATGTCGATCTGGCGCGCATTCGTTCGACTTTAGAGTAGAGAACGAAATAACGCTGAAAGGCAAAAGGGAGAAACGAAGATGAGATTCATGGTTATTGTAAAGGCAGACAAAAATTCCGAGGCCGGCGTCATGCCGAGCGAAGAGCTGCTTACCGAGATGGGAAAATTCAATGAAGAACTGGCGAATGCCGGCGTGATGCTGGCGGGGGAAGGCTTGCACCCAAGTTCGAAAGGCGCGCGCGTGAAATTCTCTGGCGGGAAAAAGATCGTGATTGACGGGCCATTCGCTGAAACGAAAGAACTGGTCGCCGGATTTTGGTTGTGGAAGTGCAAGTCTCTCGAAGAGGCGATCGAGTGGCTGAAACGCGCGCCCTTTGAAGGTACCGAAGTCGAGATTCGTCAGGTGTTCGAGGCCGAAGACTTTGGCGCTGAATTCACTCCCGAGCTGAGGGCACAGGAAGAGCGTATACGCGGGCAGGTGGAGGCGCAACGATAGAGCTCTGATACAGAACCGGGAGCGGTAGCGACCGGGTCACGGACTCAAGTTGAGTGGTTGCATCCGCTCGCTACCGCTCGCGGTTCTGTAACTAGACAGGCTAAGAAAACCTTGATCAATACAAATGAGGAGCCAAAGACATGCAGAAGATCACACCATTCTTGTGGTACGACAATCAAGCAGAAGAGGCTGCGAATTTTTATGTCTCGATTTTTAAGAATTCTAAAGTCCTGGGCGTCGTCCGATACGGAGACGCAGGGCCGGGGCCGAAGGGCTCAGTCATGACTGTGGAATTCGAACTCGAGGGGCAAAAGTTCGTCGGGTTAAATGGCGGTCCCCACTTCAAGTTCACGGAAGCTGTATCGTTCGCGATCAACTGCGCGACGCAGGAAGAAGTTGACTATTTCTGGAAGAAACTCACTGCGGACGGCGGCGCCGAAAGCCAGTGCGGTTGGCTGAAAGACCGGTATGGTCTGTCATGGCAGGTTGTTCCGACCGCCGTAATTGAGATGCTGAAAGACAAAGATCCGGCGAAGTCGCAAAGAGCCATGCAGGCTGTCATGCAGATGAAGAAGATCGACATCGCGACCGTGAAGAGAGCGGCTGAACAAGCCGCGTAGCGGCGAAATATTTATGGCTTTGCCCTCAAGGATTGCATTCGCAACAGAGCGAAAATGCAATTTGCTATGCGGCGAAGCGTGAAAATATGTGCGGAAGCTTCTATAAACATCAGTGCCTCGGCACTTCAAAAAGGAGAACATCATGCAATTGAATCCATACTTGAATTTCAACGGTCAATGCGAGGCCGCGTTCAAATTCTACGAGAAGGTCCTTGGCGGAAAGATCACTTTTAGCATGACCTGGGGCGAGATGCCTGGCGCCGATCAGTTTCCCGCTGAGACGCACAAACGAATCATGCACTCGAGTATCAGCATCGGCGATCAAGTGTTGATGGGCGCTGACGCTCCGCCTGACCGCTATCAGGAGCCGAAAGGCATTAACGTGTCGATTCATGTGAAGGACAAGACTGAAGGCGAGCGCATCTTCAGTGCTCTGGCTGAGAACGGGACCGTGACGATGCCATTTCAACAGACCTTCTGGTCGGCCGGTTTCGGCATGTGCGTCGATCAATTCGGCATCCCATGGATGGTAAATACAGAGCAGGCGCCCTAACGTGTCCAGCGTACTCTTGATTAGAGGTCCGGTGAGAAATTCATGGAATCAAGTACTCAAACAGCCGTTTCAATCAAGACGCTCTGGGCCGGACGGATCATCAGCGCTTTACCGATACTGTTTCTGTTGATGGATGGCGTCATGAAATTGATAAAGCCGGCGCCTGTCGTGGAAGCGACCGTGAAGCTGGGATATTCCGAGGCGGTTATTATTCCTCTCGGGATCGTCTTACTCGTCTGTACTGTTCTTTATCTGATCCCGCAGACGTCTTTCTTCGGCGCGATCCTGCTGACGGGTTATCTGGGCGGCGCGGTCGCGACTCACGTGCGCGCCGGTGATCCGCTATTCACTCATATCTTGTTTCCGGTGTATTTGGGTGTGATGATTTGGTTAGGACTCTACTTACGCGATAATCGTTTGCGTGTACTGGTTCCGCTGCGCAGCCCGAGTCGCTAACGCGAAGGGAAAGGACTCATGACCACAGAAAACGAGAAACGTCCGACACTTTCGCACGGCAAAGTCTGCTACATCGAGATTCCAGCAACTGACATCAACACGTCAGCCAGCTTCTACAAAGAAGTATTCGGTTGGCGAACCAGAACGCGCGATGACGGGGCCATGGCCTTCGATGACGCAGTCGGCGAAGTGAGCGGTACATGGATATTGGGCCGGAAACCAATGACCGAACCCGGACTGTTGATCTACATCATGGTTGACAGTGTCGCAGCTACGATCGACGCGGTCATCGCGAATGGCGGGACCATCGTGCAACCAATCAGGGGAGATGCGCCAGAGATCACAGCCCGACTCAGCGATCCGGCTGGAAACGTTATCGGGCTCTATCAGGAACCGGCGAAATAGACATAAGATCTTGAGCGGAAAGAGGCGGACGATGAACAAAGAGCGCTTGGTACAAATCACCTGGTTCTTACTTCGAGTCGTCTCCGGTTTTTTGTTCATTCAGACGGGTGGCCTGATTCTCTTTGGCTGGTTCGGCGGCATGCCCGGCGGCGAAAAGGTCCGCTTGATGTCTCAGACGGGCATTGGTGGCATGCTTGAATTCTTTGGCGGCATTTTGATCGTGCTTGGTCTCTTCACGCGGCCGGTGGCCTTCATTCTCTCTGGAATGATGGCGGTTGCGTATTGGCAATTTCACTTCCCGAATGGTCGTTGGCCTCTTCAGAATGAGGGCATGCCCGCCGTACTTTTCTGTTTCATCTTCCTCTACATGGCCGCTCGGGGCGCGGGTGAATGGAGCCTCGATGCGCTGATCCGGCGCAAACGCGACCGCGGATGAGCCACAGGGGCCAGGAACCTCACAGCCAGGAAACGAAAAGCGATTGCAAAGAAGGCGGCCAACGCTAGGTGGAAAACCTAATCTGAAAACCGAGGGCGCGAAAAACAATTGCGAATACTATGAAGATTACCGCTATCGAAAGCCACGTCACTGAAGCAATAAGCCATTTCCGTTTTGCCCGTTTGTAATCACCATCTAAACTCGCCAGCTTCCCATAGCGGAAGTACCACGTCGGCAGCGAAAAAGCACTCACGATAAAAATCGCTGTGCCGATGCAGAAAAAAAGGAGTGAGACAATCCCTCGGAATTGTTTCGTCTGCCAAAGGAACGGCCCAAAGTAAAAGTAAATGGCAAAACTGAGGCCGTACAAGATCGACATGACGGTAGATAGATGACCGATTGAACTTCCATGATCTACCGCTTTCATAGTCATTTCCTGCAAGCTGGTAGCGGCGTCCGCAACACCCGGCTCTATACGTGCAGAGCAATAGCTGCACTGGTCACTTTCGGCGTTAATAAGCTCACGGCAGTTTGGACAAGGAAACGTACCGACTGAAAGCGTGGAGGGGGTAATTATGTTCATGGCCTGCGTACTCTATAACTAAAACCCGCTGAGGGACAAGAGCAAATCAACTGCTCACTAGCCAACGCAGCGGTTTTGTTGTTTATTATGGAGCCACCAATCCACGGAGGATCTCTCTGATGAAGAAACTCGTTCTCGTTTTTGTTTTCGCGGTCGCATTCGGGTTTTTCCCGCAAAGTTCAAAGGCCCAAAACCAGGACTTGACGCGTTGGGAGCAACAGGCCCGCAACGTCACGATCATTCGCGACGACTGGGGCATCGCGCACGTCTCCGGCAAGACCGATGCGGATGCGGTGTTCGGCATGATCTATGCCCAGGCGGAAGACGATTTCAATCGCGTGGAAACTAATTACATCAATTCCATCGGACGATTGGCGGAGGCCGAGGGCGAGAGTGCGGTGTGGCGCGATCTGAGGATGAAGATTTTTATCGATCCAAGCGCGATGAAAACCCAGTACGAAGCGAGCCCGGCGTGGTTAAAGACGTTGATGAACGCATGGGCCGATGGTCTGAATTTTTATCTCGCCAAACATCCTCAGGTAAAACCAAGAGTCATTAATCACTTCGAGCCGTGGATGGCTTTAACTTTCAGCGAGGGCAGCATCGGCGGCGACATTGAGACGATAAATCTGGACCAGTTGCGGGCCTTTTACGGAAACCGCGTCGTAGCGGTCGCGTCGAACGATGGTGGCGCTGGCGAACGCGAACAAGAAACAGATCCAAACGGATCGAACGGCGTGGCCATCTCGCCGTCGAACACGGTTGCGCATCACGCTTTGCTGCTGATCAATCCGCACACATCTTTCTTTTTTAGATCAGAGTTGCAGATGAGCAGCGACGAAGGGTTGAATGCCTACGGCGCGGCGACCTGGGGACAGTTTTTTATCTACCAGGGATTCAACGAGCATTGCGGTTGGATGCACACGTCGAGCGCCGTTGACGCCATCGATGAATATCTCGAAACCGTCGTCAAGAAGGGCGATCGGTTCTACTACAAATACGGCAATGAAGAGCGTCCCGTCACGACGTCCGTGATCAAGGTACCCTACAAAACGGACCAGGGAATGGCCGAAAAAACTTTCACCGTCTATCGCACCCAACACGGTCCCATCATCCGCGCAGAGAACGATAAATGGGTAAGCATCAGCCTGATGCAGGAGCCAGTGCAGGCGCTGACGCAGTCGTACACGCGCACCAAAGCGAAGGATTACAAATCGTTTGAGCAGACGATGGAGCTGCACACGAACTCTTCGAACAACACGATCTTCGCGGATGCTGATGGCGACATCGCATACTTCCATGGCAACTTTATTCCGCGGCGCGATCCTAAGTTCGATTGGGCCAAACCGGTGGATGGCAGCAATCCGGCGACGGACTGGCACGGCCTGCTGTCTGTTGAAGAGACGCCGCATTTGTTGAATCCCGCCAGCGGCTGGCTTTACAACAGCAACAACTGGCCCTGGTCGGCGGCAGGTCCAAGCAGCCCAAAGAAAATCGATTACCCCGCGTACGTCGATAACGGGACCGAGTCCGCGCGCGGACTCCACGCGATCAGAGTGTTGCAAAACAAAAAGGACTTCACGCTCGACTCGCTCATTTCGGCGGCTTACGACAGCTATCTGACTTGGTTTGAAAAGCCGATTCCCGCATTGATCAAAGCGTGGGATCGAACGCCCGCGACCAATCCTCTCAAAATGAAATTAGCCGATCAAATCGCGCTCCTGCGCGCTTGGGATTTGCGTTGGTCGGAGACGTCCGTGCCGACGTCGCTCGCCGTGTTCTGGGGCGAGGACATTCAACGGCGTGTGAGCGCCGACGCCAGACGCGCGGGTATGTCAGTCCCCGACTACATCGGCGCCAGAGCCACGGAGGAACAACTGCTGCAATCGCTTTCCGCCGCATCTGACAGACTCGCGGCCGACTTCGGAACCTGGAAGACGCCATGGGGCGATATTAATCGCTTCCAGCGCCTCACCGACGACATCGTGCATCCGTTCACCGACGCGGGGCCGAGCATTCCTGTTGGCTTCACGTCTGCTGTTTGGGGTTCACTCGCGTCATTCGGCGCCCGTCCTTACAAAGGGTCAAAGAAAATTTACGGCACCAGCGGCAACAGTTTCGTCGCCGTCGTTGAATTCGGAAAAACCGTGCGGGCAAGAGCCGTGACGGCCGGCGGAGAGAACGGAAATCCTTCTTCGCCGCACTTCAACGACCAGGCGAAGCGATACAGCACGGGCGACTTGAGGGAAGTCTATTTTTATCGCTCGCAACTAAAAGGTCACACAGAGCGCGAGTACCATCCGGGCAATTAGTTGCGTAGAACGCGAAGCGCTAGCATGAGGATCATTTTCCATTTTCCATTTTCCATTTTCCATTTGACGTTTTTCATTTTGCCATTTTTGTGACAGCGTTGAGCAGTACCGCCAGCGCATCTGATCTCTGACCTCTGACCTCTGCGCTTATGATCATTCATCTCATCGACGGCACCTACGAGGTTTTCCGTCACTTCTACGGCATCCGGCGCTTCCGCAAAACCGATCCGCCGTTCGGCGCTGTGTCCGGCGTGCTCAACATGATTGTAAAGATGATCGAAGACGGCGCCACTCACCTCGCTGTCGCCACCGATCATGTTATCGAGTCGTTTCGCAACGGTCTCTGGCCCGGCTACAAGACCGGCGCAGGCATTGAGCCGGCACTGCGCGCGCAATTTCATCCGCTCGAAGAAGCGCTGGCCGCAATGGGTGTCGTCGTGTGGCCGATGATCGAGTTCGAGGCTGACGATGCGCTCGCCGCCGCGGCACATTTTTCAGCTCAGGATGAACGGGTCGAGAAGATTTGCATCTGGACGCCCGACAAGGATCTCGCCCAATGCGTGGTCGGCAATCGTATAGTGCAAATCGATCGCCGTAAGAATGAGATTCGTGACGAGCAAGCCATTCGCAAAAAGTTTGGCGTCGCGCCCGAATTCATCGCGGACTACCTTGCGCTCGTGGGCGACGCCGCCGATGGTTATCCCGGCATCGCGGGCTTGGGGCCAAAGACCTCCGCGACACTTATTAACCTTTACGGACACATCGAACAGTTCCCCGCCGGCGTTCTTAAGGATGGAAATCTCGAGTGCGCGCTGCTGTTCAAAGATCTCGCAACGCTGCGCACCGGCATCCCGCTATTCAAGCGCGTCGATGAACTGCGCTGGAAGGGATCGACGGAATCTTTTGGTTCAGTGGCCAGGAAGATCGGCGACGTCCGCCTGGCTAAGCGGGTGATGAAACTAGAGAACCGAGGTTAGCGACGGGCACATGCGAAAGAGGTGGGAATGACTCCTTGCAGAACTTCTTAGCCCGATCAGAAGACTTTCGACTGGCCCCGCCTGGGAATGGAAACAGCCGACTACCGCAGGTTATTAAGGCTAGCAAAAGATTTGAAGCGGCGAACCTTCGCAAGGGAGATTCGCCGCTTCATCGCAGCCCGGATTAACTCCGCCGAGCCACGGTCACTCATTGAAGGATCATTAACTTCTACTTGCCGGTATCGGGACGGACAGCACCCTTCTTACTAAGAGCCGCAGCGGCCAGTCCGGGTACTCCTTCCTTGTGCCCGCCAAAACATCCTTTCAATCCGCCTGCGGTGGTGTATCCCAGGCTTCCTGACATCCAGCTTCCGGCGACATTGGCTGCATAAACCAACTTAGCCGCGTTGTCAAAGTCCCATGTGGCGAGACCTTCGACCTGAAACCACCTGCCTTTACTTCCGAGAGAGTTTGTCCACGTGCCGTCGGCGTTAAAGGTTTGATCGAATGTACCGGCAATGCTGCCATCGCATCCGAAGTCCGTAGTCAGTTGCCACTTGCCAACAATGCTTGCCATGATTATCTCCTTTGGTTGTGGGTGTGTGACGGGACCCGTCTCCACGTTGTTTTAGAATGTAGGAGTAACGTACCCGTGTACCGCGGTGTATACCCGATGGCGCACAAATGGTCAAGGCGATGCCGCCGATGGTTATCCCGGTATCACGGGCTTGGGGCCAAAGACCGCCGCGACACTTATTAACTGCTACGGTCACATCGAGAGCTTTCCCGTGAATATTCTGAACGACGAAAACCGCGAACGCGCTCTCCTGTTCAAAACCCTGGCCAGGCTGCGTATCGATATCACGCTATTCAAGCGCGTCGATGAACTGCGCTGGAAGGGATCGGCGGAATCTTTATTCAGTGGCCAGGAAGATCGGCGACGAACGCCTGTTAACACGGGTACGAAAAGTTGAGCGAGCGTAGCCGGATAATCCCTTTCCGCCGGATCAAGTTCTCTCTGCGGGCGCGGCACAGCCACATCACTCGTGTCCACCTCTTTCTTTAATCAAACGCATTGCCTTCGCTCACGAAAAACTTCGCATGAGTAGTGTCTGTCCGACTCTGTCATTTAGCCTCTGATCTCTGATCTCTGATTTCTGCTAAGATTGATCTCAATCGATTGCACGTAAGGAGGGGCCCATGAAGCTGACAGAATTCTTTCTGGCCGAGTTGGACCGCGAGGTGGAGCGTTCCCGCGCGGCTTTGGAGCAGGTTCCCAATGGTAAGTACGACTGGAAGCCGCACGAGAAGTCGATGCTTCTCGGCTATCTCGCGAATATGGTAGCCACGATTCCTACCTGGATTTCCATGCAGCTCAAGCAGGACGAACTTGATGTTGCGCCTGCCGACGGTGGGAAGATGGAACAGAAACGAATGGAGACAAGTGCCGAGTTATTGGACGCGCTCGAAAAGTCAGCCGCCGGTGCGCGCGCGGCTATCGCGGAGACGACCGACGAGCACCTGATGACCAACTGGCAACTAAAGGCCCGTGGAAACGTCGTCGCCGAGGCGCCGCGTTACCAGATGATTCAGGACACGATTAATCATTGGGCACATCATCGCGGGCAGATGACCGTGTACCTCCGTCTGATGGGAGCCAAGGTCCCCGCACTTTACGGACCGTCAGCCGACGACAATCAGTTTCGTTAAGTCTATCTACGAATTCACCATTTACTATCTTGCGTAGAATGGTTCCTCCAACTTTCCAGGACATCGTGGCGGCGCGCGAATTCATCTCGCCGTATCTGCCAAAGACGCCGCTGGTTTGGATCCCGACACTTTCCGAAGAGCTGGGCTGCGACTACTACGCAAAGTTAGAGAACCTGCAACCCACCGGCGCTTTCAAAGTTCGTGGCGGCGTTAATCTCGTGGGCTGTGAGGTCAGAGCCGGGAGCGGTAGCAACCGGGCAACTCTCGTTTCCGCTTCCACCGGAAATCACGGCCAGTCGATCGCTTACGCGGGAAGGCTCTTCGGCGCGCGCGTGATCATTTACGCTCCCACCAAAAACGTAAAACGAAACGAAGATGCAGGCGATGCGCGACCTGGGCGCCGAAGTCCGTTTGCACGGCTGCGATTTTGATGAAGCGCGCCTGGAATGTGAGCGCGTCGCTCGCGAAGAAGGTTTCCGGTACGTCCACTCGGCAAACGAGCCGAAACTGATTGCCGGCGTCGGGACGATTGGGCTCGAGATTTTCGAAGACCTGCCCGACGTCGATGTGATTATCGCTCCGGCTGGCGGCGGCAGTTGCGCTTCCGGCAATTCCATCGTCGCGAACAAGCTCAACAATCGGGTTCGGGTAATTGCATGTCAGTCTGAAGCCGCGCCGGCGATGTGGCACGCCTGGCGTAAACGCACTCTCGATGCCTATCCGACCATGAAGACCGAGCATGAAGGCCTGGCCACTCGGGTTCCTTTTGAGCTCACGAACAAAATTCTGTGGGAGCTGCTCGACGATTTTGTTTTGGTGACAGACGAGGAGATCAACGAAGCAATTCGCTTAATCGCGCGCCATGCCAAGCAAATCGCTGAGGGCGCCGGCGCCGCGGCTCTTGCCGCCGCGATCAAGTTAAGCGATGCTGCACGGGACCTGGACCGGGGCATTAGCCCGACCGTGAGAGAGCGCTTGGCTCGGGGCATTAGCCCGACCGTGATGAAGGGCTCCGATCATGACGGCTTACGCGGTAAGAAGGTCGTTGGCATTGTCACCGGAGGAAACATTCCGCTTGAGCGTTTTGCTTCGTTGATGACTCACGCGAAGCGATAGCCGGACTCCGGCCCGTCGCTTCAATCGGCTCCACGCCTTGTGCCAGGAGTGCGTCGAGGGACCATCGCCCCGGCCCGGCCACCAACAGAAATGCACACGACGCGAGTTGTGCGTATTCCGAGCGAATCTCATGCAGGACCGCCCAGAAACCAATTTGCGGCGGTACTGGCGGCAGTGGCAGCGGCGAGGTGCCCAGGTACATGGGAATTTTTGTCGAAGCCATTGCCACCAACATTTCGATAATAAATGGGACGGCAATCAAACGCGTCAACAAACCTGAAACGATCAGAATGCCGCCGACGATTTCCAGCCAGGCGTCGGCCGTGGCGGTAAAGTGCGGCGCGGGAAAGCCTAGCTTGGTAAATCGCCCGACGCCCTGATTCGCATAAACAAATTTAAGAATGCCTTCCCACAGGAAAACTGTTCCGGCCATCACTCTGATCAGGATTGTAGCTCGCGCACCATCCAGGGGCGGATTCAACAGCCAACTGATTTTTTTCATTTTCTTAAGATCTCCTTTCGAAATTTGCTTTCAACTGTACAGACCACCTTGTGTGTGTGAATATTCCATTCACGAGACCAAAGAATCCGTGGGGAATAAAATAGGCTGTGCGCGAGTCTTTAGTTTTGAGGGAGCAGAACGTCCGCGAGGTGCACCTTTGCCGCAACAGAGCAAGGCGGTTCGCTTTGAAGAAATTGCGTTGCCGCATCTGAGCGCCGCTTACAATCTGGCGCGCTGGCTGGTGCGCAACGATCACGACGCTGAAGATGTCGTTCAGGAAGCTTACTTGCGCGCTTTCAAGTACTTTGGGGGCTATCGCGGCGGCGAGAGCCGAACATGGCTGCTAACTATTGTTCGCAACAGTTGTTACACCTGGCTGCAAAGAAACCGCGCTCGCGAGCTCACTGACTCAATCGACGAAACGCACGAAGAGGTGCCACTTGATTTTTCCAATCCGGAGTCGCGTTTGCTGCAAGCTGCCGACACGCAAATGGTGCGAGAAGCCGTGGCAGAGCTGCCGCTTGAATTTCGCGAGGTAGTGGTAATGCGCGAGCTGGAAGAACTCTCGTACAAAGAGATCGCGACCATCGCTGATCTTCCTATCGGTACCGTGATGTCGCGTTTGGCGCGCGGCCGGAAACGACTTCATTCATTGTTGGCAACTCGCATGGGCCTTGAGACGAAGGGAGGAGTGTCTTAGTCTGCTTTGCGCCTTTCGATTCTCTTCGCGACTTTGCGTGAAATGCTTTTCATGCGCAATGTTGGTTTCACGCGCAGGCGCCGGGAATGATTGGAGGCGCAAAGAAAACGCTTAGACTGAGACACTACCGAAAGGAGGTGCTGCTTGACTTGTCAGGAAACAGGTTTGTTGATTCACGCGCTTGCTGACGGCGAGTTGGATCTCGTTAAGAGCATTGAGATCGAAGCGCATCTCCGGGAGTGCCGATCGTGCGCGCAGGCCCAGGAAGAAATTCGTCGTTTGCGATCTTTGATTAAGGACTCTGCCCTCCGCTTCACGCCGGCGGCGAATTTCGAGAAGCGTTTGCGCTCAGTTGTGCGGCGGGAAGCGAAAGAGAAATCGATGCCGCAGGCGCCATGGTGGCGCTGGTCAATGGCCGGGGCTTCTCTGGTTGTTTTCGTGCTGGTGGTTTGGGCCCTGGTTGTGATTCTGAATCGTCCCTCTTCAGACGCTACAATCGCGCAGGAAGTCGTCTCCGGCCACGTGCGCTCGCTCATGGCCCAGCATCTAACCGACGTTCCATCTTCCGACCAGCACACGGTTAAGCCGTGGTTCGATGGCAAGCTCGACTTCTCGCCGCCGGTCAAAGATTTGGGTACGCAGGGATTCGATTTAAGGGGCGGACGGCTCGACTATATCGAGAATCGGCCGGTCGCGGCGCTTGTCTATCAGCGAAGGCAACATCTCATTAACGTTTTTGTGTGGCCCACAAACAGCAACTCGAAATCTACCGCCCAGGCTTCGGTGCGCCAGGGATACAATCTGATCCGGTGGACCAACTCAGGCATGGACTGGTGGGCCATTTCCGATCTGAATCTGGCGGAACTCCAACAGTTCGTTCAACTGTTGCAGGATTAGCAGAAGCGGTATCGGGTTATTGATATAATTGGCCGACCTCAACAACTGTTTGGTTCGAGGAGAGGAAGAAACTAATGCTGAAGAATTTCAGGCACTCTTTCTTGCATATCGACGTCCGGCGCTCGCATCGCTTGCTCTTCTTCGCGATTGCTCTCGTTTTCGCGCTGGCGGTCGCGACATCGGGCCGCCTTGAAGATCACACACGCGCTGGCACAAGCCCTGCCCCTGCCAATTCCAACAAGAACGAGAAGAGCCCAACGGGAGAGTCACGCTTCACGACGCTCGATGGCTCGCGCATTCATTATGTGAACTATGGTAAAGGCAGCGAAGCGCTGGTCTTGATCCACGGTTGGACGTGCAACATCGATAACTGGCGCGACCAGATTCCTGACTTCGCAAAACGTAATCGCGTGATCGCGATCGATCTTCCCGGGCACGGCCTGAGCGATAAACCAAAATATCAAAATGAAAAAGGAGCCCTCCCTAACGGTCGGGCTAGGGCCCCGACGACCGGCGCTGCGCCGTTTGTTTACAGCATGGATCTTTTCGCGCGAGCGGTTGAGGCCGTCATGCGCGACGCGAAAGTGAAGCGCGCGGTGTTGGTCGGCCACAGCATGGGCACACCCGTCGCCAGACAGTTCTATCGCAAGTATCCCGAGAAGACTCTGGCGATTGTCATTGTCGACGGCTCGCTGCGGCCGTTTGGCGATAAGGGTTTCATGGACCGCCTGATCGCCGCGTTTCGTGGGCAAAACTATCGAGATGCCGTCGGCCAGATGTTAGCCGCGATCAGCGGGCCGAATCTTTCCGCCGATGCCACGAGCAGGATTAAGGCTTCATCTCTGAATACGCCACAGCACGTGATCGTGAGCGCGATGGAAGGAATGGCGGATCCTTCGATCTGGGGTGAAGACAAGATCAACGTGCCGGTACTGGCAATCATGGCGAAGAATCCTTTCTATCCACCTAACGTCGAGGAGTCCTTTCGCGCTATTGCACCGAACATGGAGTTCCACATGTGGGTTGGCGTGGGCCACTTCATAATGATGGAGAAGCCGAAAGAATTTAATGAGGCAGTATTGGCCTTTCTGGATAAGAATAAGTTGCTGAAGAAATAACTTGGAGATAGGGGTCAGGAGACAGGAGTCAGCAGGAAATACAACCGCGCGTCGAGAAGCTTCACGTTTCAAATGAGATTGCTGAACGTGTGGAAAAGTAGGAGAACATTTGGAAGAAGTCGTTACCGACGGAACAGGGGTCAGGCCGCCGGCAAAGTAATTCGAGACAGAATAGTTTTCCAGCAGTCTTTCTGGTAAAGATATTCAGACATCGTGAAGGACAGAGATCATGTCGTCTGATGCTCAATAGCAATTCTGGCAATGTGCGTTGCCACATTTGTGAGACGAGCCTCATCGGCCGTGGGCTTCCGCGGTTGGCGGTAATACATCGCAAATGAACCCAGGACTTTTCCGCGCTTCGACAAAATCGGCGTCGACCAGCAAGCGCGAAAACCGCTTGCAGAGGCAAGCTCGCGGTAATCCTCCCAGAGCGGATCCGCAAAAATATCGGTGACGATTACTGGCTTGCCTCGGTGCATCGCGGTCCCGCACGATCCGTTCTTCGGCCCAATAGGCGCGCCATTGACGGCCTTAACGTATTGCTCCGGAAGGCTGGGCGCCGCTCCGTGTCTGATGTGGTTGCCATCGTCGCTGAGTAACAGCACAGAGCAGAGCATGTCGGGCGATTGCGACTCGATCAGCAGAACTAAGTTAGTAAGGATTTCTCCGAGCGGCGCGCGGGCGGCAATCATCTCATGGATCCGGGTCTGGCCCGCCTGGAAAGCTTTTTCATTCTCCTGAGCGGTAGTGTCCGGAAGATGGCGAGGGAGCTCTCGGGTCTTCGCACCAGAGGGTTCCATTTGCTCAGTTCGCGATTCGGATTGATTCGGATCGTTCATCTTACTGTTCCCCCTTTTTTGTGCAGAAGGTCGAAATCTCTTTGCGGCTCGCCGTCATTTTACCCCGAGCGCACAACTGAAGCCATTAATCCGCAAACGCTTCTCCTCATGGAGATGGTGTTTCAGTCATCATACCGCCTGCTCTCTGCGAGGTGAAGAAGCCGGGCGTAGCCAACCGAGCGCGTTCACTTTTCGTCCCGGGACCAACACTCAGCAACCCTTGAAAAAACAGACTGTGGAGTGCAAACTTACGACATGACCAGCAAAGAAATTGTGGAGGATTTGCTTCAACGTGTACCGGACGACGCTTCGCTTCAGGACATAGCCCGAGAGATTGAGTTTGTCGCCGCGGTCCGACAAGGGCTCGCTGAGTTGGATCGTGGTGAGCGCTTTTCAATCGAGGAGATCGAGCGCGAACTACCCTCATGGATTATCAAGTAGGCCTTTCACCCTCGGCGCGCGCCGACCTGCGCGACATTGTCCGCTACATTTCGTTAGACTCAACTGATCGAGGGTTGCGCTTTGGCCGTTTTCTGATTTCGCATACGAAGAGTCTTGCGCAGTTTCCCGAGCTTGGCAGAGTCGTACCGGAGTTTGGCAATAACTCCATCCGCGAAATCATCGTTCGATCGTATCGCGTTGTCTATCGTCTCAATCACTCTGAACGTTTGGTTGAGGTCGTTCGGTTTTGGCATGCGGCCCGCGGGACTCCCGAGATTGATACTGACGATGCGATTTAGCTTTAAGTGCGAATTGAAATGCTTCTGATCCAACAGAACATCGCCCAGTCATTCCAGTCGCCGATCGTGCGGGTAATGCTCGGCGCGATCGCGATTGCCCTCCTGTATGTCTTCTACAAGGAAGTGCGGAAGATTCCGGCGAAACTGTTTACGCTGATGATCACGGCGTTCGTCGACATGGTGGGACTCTTGATGATCATTCCGCTGCTGCCGTTTTATGTGAAGACGCTGGGCGGCGCAGGGATCAATGTGCTGGGCCTGCATCTTGGCGTCGGCACAATCTCCGGAATTATTGTCGCTGCGTTTACGGTCGCACAACTGGCGAGTGCGCCCATGTGGGGAAGGTTTTCCGATCGAGTGGGACGCCGACCGACGCTGCTCATCGCGATTGGCGCGGCGGGGATCGCCTATCTGATTTTTGGTTTCGCGACTTCACTGTGGTTGTTATTTCTCTCTCGAATCGTGCAGGGCGCCGGCGGCGGCACGGTCGGTGTGATTCAGGCGTACGTGGCCGACTCGACGGATCCGAAGGATCGCGCGCGCGCGCTTGGATGGTTGTCAGCGACAACAAATCTCGGTGTGGCGCTCGGGCCCGTGCTCGGTTCGTTCGCGATTACCCTGGGCAAGCGCGACATCGTTCCCGGTCATGCATCGTTACAAATGGGCCATGCAGCGCCGGGCATCATGGCCGCGGGACTTTGTTTGCTCAACATGCTCTTCGCCTGGCGCTATCTGACGGAATCACATGACGCGGCCGTTCACGCGGCGACCGGAGAAGCGCCGCGGAAATCGCGCGAGGCGATCTGGCGCGTCGTCTCGCATTCGAGCGAGCCTCCGTCGCGACTAATCTGGATTTACGCGATCTCCATCGGCGCATTTCAGGGAAGCTTTTCAGTACTCGCACTCTTTTTGAACGCGCGTTTTCAAGTGACCGAGCAGACGATTGGTTACTTCTTCATGTACGTCGGCGCCATCTCGGTCTTCGCACGCATTCTACTGCTCGGACGCATGGTCGATTGGCTGGGCGAGGCTAAGCTGTCGCGGCTTGGACTCGTGTTGCTGGCCGGCGGAGTTGTCGGCATGCCGCTTTCGAGCAACTTGTGGATGCTGGCGATCGCGGTGGCCCTGATTCCTTTGGGGACCGCATTCACATTCCCGTGCGTGACGGCGTTATTGTCACGTGTCGTCAGTCCCAGAGAGCGCGGACTTTACATGGGAATGCAGCAGACATACGGCGGAGTGGCGCGCATCATCGCGCCGCTTTTCTATGGCTGGGCATTCGATACTCTTGGCGTGTCGTCGCCTTATTTCTTTTCGAGCGCGATCATTGCGGCGACGATCTTTTTGGGATTCGGGCTGGATAAGTACGCAAGACCGGAAGTTTCTTTAGGGTCCGACGTCACAGCGGCAGCAGAACTTCCCCCGGAAGCGGCGCAAGAGGTCCCAGCAGCAGCGAAAGCCGCGGCCGCAAGTGCCGAGCAGGAAGCGTGACTCTTACAAATCTTAAGATGGGATTCCTGAACGTCTGAAAGAAGTGCGGCGCCAGTTTGGAAAGTACCCGCCAAAGAAGAAAGCCCGCTAAGTTTCCTCGACGGGCTTTCTCTGGTTAAGGGTTGAATTAGTGAGCCAGGATGCGTCGCATAATTCTCGTCTTACTCGCCGCAGGCAACTAATCAATCGGCTCGGCTGTTAATTGTGGTTGATTCTTAAGCGGACCGACGCCCTGCTTGCCCGGATGATCGGGGATCGTGATCTGAATCTCGCTGACGTTGTTGTCATAATTCAATTCCGGGAGCTGATGGCAGAAGCCGTTCGGATCTTTATTCGGGCAAGGCTCGCCTGCCGCAGCGACAAACGGCGGATTCACGGTGATGCGAATAATGTAATCGCCCGGAGGAACCGGCGGCTGACCGTCTCCACCGTCAAGAACGAAATACTGACCACCGAGTTTCCACACGTAGGTATCCGCCCAACCAACGCTGATGCCCTGATTGCCGACAATGGCCGGTTCGGTCGCTGTGGGCGGCGCTCCGCAGGCCAGATAGTTGCGGTCGTTGTTTGCCGGACCTGGATATGGTTGATACTTCTCAATATCAATCATGCAAAAACCACGCTTGGCCGCGCGCCAGACAAAGCCTGTCGCCGGATCGATCAATTGGTAGAGAGTGTAGTGGCGAAAATGGAAATGACGATGACAGGGAGCGTACTCGTACAGGCCGTCATTAGCGGCAATATGAGCATTGGGATCGCCCAGATTCACGTCCGCCGTGCCGATATTCGGCGTGGAGACAGTAAAACGCAGCAGCGTGTGTTCGCCGGGCGTGATGCCTCCCTCTTCCACACTGCAAAAGCCCGCCGGCAAATTCTCAACGCGCACAATCCAATTTTGCAATAGGCGTTTTTGATCGACGATTAGATCGGGCTTGGCTCCTGGCCCGAGAGCGGCTTTTGCTTTGTAGAGCGTGAAAGTAATCCCAGCAGCTAAGCAAACCAGCGCAGACAGAGCAACCCATTTTTTCATCTTGTTACTTCTCCTATCGATATGTAGTTGACTAGCGAGGGAAAACTTCGCGCAGCCAAACTAAGAGCTGATTTGAAAAATGTCAACCGAAAAGTTGCAAGGAACCGCATATTCACTTATTGCAACGCCTTCGCTGCCTCCAGAATTTGTTCTGGCCGCGCCCGAACCCAGTAATTCTCCGTCAGCATTCGCCAACGCACGGCGCCGGATGAATCGATGAGAAACTCAGCCGGCCGCGCGATGTCCCCGCCGTTTTCACCCTGGCCCTTGTGAACTAAATCGTAGCGGCCAATCGCATCCAGTTTGGGATCGGAAAGAAAGGTAAAGGTGTACCCGGCCTTCTGACAAAGATCACGCGAAACTTCGGGAGGATCGACGCTGATCGCGACCGGACGAATGCCAACCTCTTCAAATTTATCCAGACTTTTTTGAATGCTCCGCAACTCGGAGTTGCAGGAGGGTCACCAGTAGCCGCGGTAGAAGATTAAGAGGACTCCCTCAGGTGTGCTGCCCTTCAACGGAGACGACAAAAGTTCCGAAAGCGACACGGACTTGCCGCCGGCGTCAGAGAGAGTGAAGTCCGGGGCTTTCTGTCCGACTTGCGGAGCGCCGTGTGAGGCGGGCAACCACTTCGCCGCGATAAAAAATGTGAAAACAAAGAATCCGAGAACCAAGACGCCGAGAACGGTGACGATTGAGCTTGCGATCTTTGATATGCTGCGCCGGCCAGGCGCAAACCCACGCTTAACGCCAACGGACAAAAGGACCAATGCCACTCCGAAGAGCAGCAGATTGGCCCAGGGAAAATCGCGCGTAATGGGCCACCTGACAAAAACAAATGGATAGCTCAAGAGCGCGGCGACACTAAGCAGAAACCCCGTCCAAGTTTGCCAATTGAATTTTTGAATCTTCATCGACTTACTCATTTATCACGATTGACGCGCGGACGACAAAGTCTGAAACCTCTACGGAAAATATAGGTGCTTCCGCGTCTTCGCGCTGAAGGAAAGCACATTTACCGGCGAGACAGAAAGAATTTAGTTCAAGATGGATTGACATTACAAGGAACCTTTCTTTTCAAAGAAGCCGCTGCCAACGTGCGGGAGCGCACCCTTCTTTTCATTATTAATTTTTTCCACTCACCGCGATATGTTCCATATCGTATGCGTCGTTACGTTCGCGTGTATGAAATCTTGACAGAAAAGAAATTCGTGATTAGGTCGATCAATCTTTGAGAGCTTCGTGTCATTCACGTCAAAAGTAAACCCACGGAACGCATCGCTTTCTTGCGTTTGTCTTTCTGAACCAGAAGCGCACTGTTTGCGGCACGCTCATTGCTCACTTTACCTCACGTAAGTTCACGCAGCTATTTGGAAACCTGAGTTTGGTAGAGAGATTCCATCATCTATGGTCAGTAGTGGGATCGAGAAGGACAACTCGGACGGTGAACAGGGAGATTCGATTATCAGGAGCACTGTCGAACTCCAGAGACTGGGATAAGTTAAGTTTGGAATCAAGCTAGGTCGCCCCGGTTATAACGTAAGCGAGCGGCCACGAGAGAAGCCCGTTGCGCGAACAGCGCGGCGGGTTTTTCTTATCGAGCTGCGACTGCCTTGCTCTGACGTTGAGTGATCCGCGAATAGTCGGGATGCAGGTAAACGATGCGTCCAGCAACGACGGTTGCCACGGCGGCGCCGCGAAACGACCATCCATCAAATGGCGTGTTGCGGCCCTTTGACTTTGACCGCGAAGCATCAAACGTCCAGACATGCTCTGGGTCGAGAATCGTGACATCTGCTTGACCGCCACTACGCAGCGCACCACGATCTTCGAGTTTGAGGATGCGCGCCGGGTTGGTCGCGCACAGTTCGACCAGGCGTTCCAGCGAGATCACTCCCTGATGAACTAAACGATCCATCGCCAAACCCACCGCCGTCTCCAGTCCCACAATTCCAAACGGGGCTTGATCGTATTCCAGCGCTTTCTCGTCTGCATGATGCGGCGCGTGATCGGTGGCAATCGAATCGATCGTGCCGTCGCGCAAACCCTCGAGAATTGCGTCGATGTGCTCTTGAGTTCGCAACGGCGGGTTCATCTTGGTATTAGTGTCGTAATCCTGAACGGCTTCGTCTGTTAAGGTCCAGTGATGCGGCGCAACTTCGCAGGTTACGGCCAAACCTCTTTCCTTCGCGCGGCGGATGGCGTCGATTGCGCCGGAGGTGGAAACATGCGCGAGGTGAATGCGCGCTCCCGTCAATTCTGCCAGGAGACAGTCGCGCACGGCGTCAACTTCTTCAGCGGCTGCCGGTATTCCTCTCAAGCCGAGCACCAGCGACCAGTGACCTTCGTGCATCATTCCACCGTGCGCGAGCGAATTATCTTCGCAGTGATCGATTACCGGCAGGTCGAATCCTTGCGCATACTCCATCGCTCGTCTCATCATCGCGGCCGAAGGAACCGACCGCCCATCGTCAGAAACGGCGACGATGCCGGCCGCCTTCATCTCGCCCATCTCCGCCAACTCCGTGCCGGAGGAGTTTTTCGTGATGGCTCCGATCGGAAAAACATTCGCGAGACCCGCACGCTGAGCTTGCTCGATTACGAACCGTGTTACCGCGGCGTTGTCGTTAACCGGCGCCGTGTTCGGCATCGCGCACACGGTGGTGAAGCCTCCGGCGACCGCCGCGGCAGATCCACTGGCAATCGTTTCCTTGTATTCGTGTCCCGGCTCGCGCAGATGCGCGTGCATGTCGATGAAACCCGGCGCGACAATTAATCCGGTGGCGTCGAATAGTTCGCAACCGTCCGGTGGATCTTCGCTTCGACTCAGCAATCCGGCGATGTGGCCATCTTCAATAAAAAGATTCTTGCCGGCATTCATTCCCTGCCCTGGGTCGATGACGTAACCGTTTTGAATCAGTAGGCGCATCTAGTTCTAGTTTCGCGTTTCGGTTTTAGAGTTTCGAGCTCGTTCTTTCTTCTCTTTTGTAATTGAGCCTTCCCTTACCACCCCCGCCCCAGCCGGGCTGCCCGTCTGGAGACTCCAGGCCGGGCTACTGCCCCGTTGTTGACTTCGCTTCGCCCCATTCTCGCGTTTCGTAGAACCTGCGAGCAGGTACAACACCGCCATGCGAACGGCAACTCCGTTTGTGACTTGATCCAGAATCAACGAACGCCCGCCATCCGCAATTTCCGAAGCGACTTCGATTCCGCGATTCATCGGCCCGGGATGCATGACGATGGCGTCTTTTGCAGCGAGATCGAGATGGCGCAAATGCAAACCGTAGTGAACCGCGTATTCCCGCATCGATGGAAAGAAAGCTTCCGTTTGCCGCTCGCGCTGCATGCGCAAAATCATCACCACATCGGCGCCGGCAACGGCATCTTCAATCCGTTTTTCAACCCGCAAACCTTGTTCGACTAACTCCCCAAACTGCTTAGGCACGAGAGTTCCAGGCCCGCCAACAACGACATTGGCGCCGAGCTTCGTCAGCAACCAGATATTTGAACGCGCCACGCGCGAATGCAGAATGTCGCCGATGATCGCGACCTTGAGTCCGGCAAGCCTTCCTTTCTGCTCGCGAATGGTTAAGGCATCGAGTAAGGCTTGCGTCGGATGTTCATGCGCGCCGTCGCCGGCGTTGACGATGGATGCACTGCACGTATGCGCGAGGTGATAGGGGGCGCCCGCGGACGAGTGACGAATTACGATGCAGTCGGGCGCCATCGCTTCCAGATTGCGCGCGGTATCCAGAAGGGTTTCGCCTTTCGAGACGCTGGATGTCGAGACGCTGATGTTCACGGCATCGGCGGACAAACGCTTGGCGGCAATTTCGAACGACGTGCGCGTGCGGGTCGAAGGTTCAAAAAATAAATTGATGATCGTGCGGCCGCGCAAGGCGGGAACCTTCTTGATTTCGCGCTTCGACACATCGCGAAAGGTCTCGGACGTATCCAGCAAGTGAGTGATTTGCTCGGCAGACAATTCGCGAATGCCCAGCAGATGTTTTAACTTGAATCCGTTATTCAATGCTTAACTCAAGAATGGTCTCAGGACTTTGGCCTTTGGTCTTGGTTCGACGATAAATCGCCATTATGATGCTTCAAGGTTGGGTCGGACAAAAGCAAAGTCCAAAGATCAAAGTCCAAAGATCGTTTTCAGCAATAAAAAAGCGGCCTTTCGGGCCGCTTCAACTTGCCGCTTCTGCTGCCGGTCGCTCGACTATGACGACCCCTTCTTCTTCGTCAAAATCAGTCATCATGACTTTTATGATCTCGCTTTTCTTCGTCGGGACCAGCTTGCCGATGTAATCCGCTTGAATCGGCAGTTCCCGATGTTCATTGCCGCGATCGATCAAAACCGCAAGCTGTACGCGCCGCGGCCGGCCATAGTCGATTAGTTGATCCAGGGCCGCGCGCACCGTGCGTCCGGTGTATAGCACGTCGTCGATCAGTACGATATTGCGCGCTTCGATGTCGCCGGGAAGTTCGGTGCCGCTAACGACGGGTTTCGCGCCTACAGTTGATAGATCGTCGCGATAGAGCGTGATGTCGAGGATGCCGACGGGCGGGCGCTTGCCTTCGAGGTCGGCGATCTTGTCGGCGATGCGATTGGCTAACGGGACGCCGCGGCGACGAATTCCCACCAATACTAAATCGTCCGAGCCGTGGTTTTCTTCCACGATCTCGGACGCCAATCGCGCCAACGCGCGATTGATTCGCGCGCTGTCCATGATGCGAGCTTTCTCAGTGAATTCCACCGATGCGAAATAGTAACAAGAACGGTGATGACTGACAAGTACGTGGCGGTAATCGTCGCAGGTCTCGATCTGGACTAAGACAATAACACCGTCATTATTAACCTGACATTTTCCGATCTTAATTTCAACCAATCAGAAAATTCCGGGTTCGCTACTTCGAGCCTAACTTTGCCCGGCCCGGCAACGGGAGTTGGGCTGGCGCTCGGGATGGGATTCGGACTCGGAGTTGCCGAGGGAGTGCCCCTTAAACTGAGGAGCATCATCCTGGCATTTCTTTCATAGACCGGGTCATGGCCCTCTCGCGAGAATTGCTGGGCCAATGTCAGAGATTCGATGGCCTGTTGCTTCAGCCCCTGCTTCGCCTGATAGCGGCCAATGCCGTAAAGGGCGCGGCCCTGCCACTTTTTGTTTCCGGCGGCCTTCGCGAATTCCAACGCTTTCTGGTAGGCCGCAACAGATTCTTCAGGTTTGTTCATTGTGTAGTAGGCCGAGCCTATAGAGACACATATGTTGGCCCTCTCTGCGTTATCACCTAACGTTTCATATAGCGCCAGTGCCTTCTGAAAGAATTCAAATGCCTTTTCATACTCCTTCGGCCTTAAGTCATCGGGCTTTCTTACTGCAACCATCGCGTATTGGCGGCCAATGATTGCAAGGGTGTCTGCCTCTTCCTTGGTCTTCCCTGCATCGTGATACTCCTGGACCGCGAGCAGGTAATACCAGGAAGCCTTTGCGGGCTGGCTTTCCATGAAGCCGAGAGTTTTCAACTTGTCCGCCGTACCTTCGAGATCGACCGCAGCCGCATCATCCACCTTACGGCGCGCTCGCGAATCGTCTTTGCGGTCGTGATAGATTCCCGCAATCTTGAGCAACATATCAATCTCCTCGTCCCGCCGAGTTTTAGCCTGCTCAGGATATTTTGCGCTCTCTTCCACGATTTTACGGTAGACTGGAATTGTCTGCTCGTAATAAACGATGGCATCTGCTGGTTGGCCCGAGCAGCCGGCGAGCGTGGGCGTGGAGGTCTGGTTCGGCTCCTCGCTGTCGCCGGAAGTGTCCGCACTAAGGCGGTCGCCTATACTTTTGAGCACCGCGACCTGTCCTGCAAGATTGCCCGCGTTTCCGTAATCCTCGAGCGCCGCACAGAATGAGTAGATTGCGGCCTGAGTGTGAGGAGTGTCGCTCTCTTCCACTAAAACATTACCTGCAGAGTCAGTTTTTTGGGGGGGACTTAAAAACTCCGCGACATCCTGGAACGCCGTCGCCGAATTGTTGTAGGCTTCAGACGTCGCTGAGCCGCCTTTTCCGTCGCTAGTGTGCGCCACCTGGCGGTAGATGTTAATTGCATGTCCGAGGTGGTCCAAGCCTTCTTTCTGCTTATTACTCAGCCCAAGCCCCGCAAAACGCTTGGCCGCGGGAACATCCATTTTTAGGAGCTGTGAGCTGACCCAGTCTTTCTGTAACGGCGTTTCGCTGTCGTCTACTATTTCAGCACTATCCTCCGAATCTGTATCGGCGGAATCGAGGATTGCCTGCCCCGCTTCAGCATGAACGCTCGCGGCAATGTCCAGCTCCTTGAGTTGTGTGTATTTATTGATTGAGGTGTTGTAAGACTTGAGCGCCTCGTTGAGCATGTCACCCTTTCGTTTTGGATCCGGCTCTCTGCTGGAGGCCTTGACGGCTTTGGTAGCCAGCCAGTTCTCGGCGTCCGCCGCCTGCGCTATTTGCGCTTGTGACCTGACCACATCCGCCGCTTTCTTTTCCCGTTTTGCCCGCTCGGCCTGCTTTTCGGCTTCAGCCGAAGCTGTGAGTGCGTCGCGCGTGGCCTTGTCCGAAACGATCTTTTCCTGGGTCAACTTGTCAAAGGCAATCCGAAGGTTGTCCTGCTGGATTTTCAGCTCATCTTTCTGCTTCTCGATTTGGACCTTTGCGGCATTGGCCATGTTCTCGCTTCTGCGCGCGCTTGCCCTCGCCTCCAGGGCGAAGACCGCGGTACCCGCGGCCAGCACGAGCAGGACGGCCAGGGCGAGCACTGCCAGTCTCAACCGGCGATTGTAGATTCTCCTTTGCTCGGCCAGAGCGCGTGCGCGTTCAAGCTCAAGCCTGGTTTGGCGCTCGGCCCGCTCCTGATCTTCCGCGCGCTTTTGTTCGCTTTGTTTCAAAAACTGTTTCGCCAGCGCGAACTCACTGTGGTAGCGGCGCCCCCACGCCTCGTTCGGCTGCCTTTTCTCCCACCAGTTCAGAGCTAATTGCAGCGCCGGATCGCTCCAGAGCGGCGCTTCCTTCTGTTCATGGCGGACAGCGTCGCCGGCCAAACGCAGATAGAGTTCCCGCGACTTGACCTCATCGTCAACCCAGCCACGCAGCGTCGCCCACCGGCGAATTAGACTCTCGTGCGAGATGTCCACCAGCGGGTCGCCTGTGCGTGGGTCTTCCGAAAGCGTCAGGAAGGAGCGGCTGTGCGCGCGGAAGCGCTCGATGATACTGAGCACCGGATCCCGGTCGGCGTCTGTGATCTTTACGATCTCGCTCAAAAAGGCGGGCCGGCGCAGCCGGCGACCTTTGGCGTCGGTGGCGGTCAGCGCCTGGAACATTCGCGCCGCGATGGTGACTTCATCTTTGCTCATTCCGCTTAAGGCCTGCTCAGCATCGCGCGAGAGGGCCTCCTTAATCGCGCCGACGCCCTCGTAGTGCGACAGATCCAGCGGTCCGTTCTGATCTCGCTGCCACCTTTCCCATGTCCGCATCATGGCATGTTGCGTAATCGGCAACGGATCAAGTTCGTCAACCATATCGTTAAGGACCCGATCAGTGAGACGTGGAGCGATGGCCGCACCATAGAGGCGGATCGGGTTCTCAATCGACTCCTGCCGCTGCTGGCGCGTAAGCCGAGGCACCAGATACTGACTGCGGTTCATTGCCTCGGGCAGACCGTAGAATGCGTCGCAGTCGCCCAGAAAGTCCGACCGCATGGTCATGACCACGTAAACCGGGAATGATTCCTGATAGCTCAAGCCCAGCATGATCGAGACGAAGTCCGTGGCCTCGCTTCGACGCTTTTCTTTATTGTCCTGCTCATCTCGACTCTCGCTTTCACCCTTCTCATTCTCGTCGTCGTATGAGCCAAAACGAAATATCTCTTCAAATTGATCTACCAGCAAAAGCAGGTTGGCGTCCGAGCCGTGGGTCCTGCTTTGTAGGAAGATAATAACGGCGTTCATGCCTCGAAGGCGGATGTCTTCGACAAACTGCTCGACGCTCGAGGAATCCGGCTCTTCGTGAACAGCCGAAAGTAATGCGGCAGCGAAATTTCGCAGCGGCGAGTTGCCGGGTTTCATCGTCGCGACGTCCCAGCGGTCGACCGCTCCGGCGATGAAGCCGGCCTCCAGATTGGGGATCAGTCCGGCGCGAATCAAAGAAGACTTACCGCATCCGGAACTGCCGACCACCGCGACAAAACGCGAGGCGTGCAGAATGTTGAGCAACTCCTTCGTCTGAGTGCGGCGCCCGAAGAATAGCAACTCTTCGGTGCTCTCGAACGGTCGTAGTCCGACGAACGGGTTGTCAGGTAAGCCGGTCGCGCCCAGGATTCCGGCGTCAGTGCCGTCCGCAGGAGAGACCGTTTGAGGCGCATTTAGGAAAATGGGTTTCGACTCCATTTGCTTCCTCCCTATACGTACTTGTCCAAGAGGCCCGCCAGCATCTGCGGGGTATAAAAGAATGCGACCGGGAAGGCGACGCGTGGAATTTGAAAAACGCTGAGGTCGATCGGTCGCGGCGTGCCGCTCCCATCAACCGGTGGTGTGTAGATGCCGCAGAACTTTAGCGAGGACACCGCGACTTGCAGTGCGAAGTTGAGCCTTCGGCTGGCCCAGAGATCGGTGACGTGGCCCAGGACGATGATTAGAACGCTAACGCCCTTTCGTACTTCATCGAAGATCGTCATGTTCTCCTGGGGCTCGTCGCTCGCAGGATTGATGAGGAGCCTCAGGTTCCGCTTGAAGAAAACCCGACTGAGCTCGGGTGCGAAGTCTCCGTCTTTCTCGTGTATGTCCAGGAGCGCAGCCAACTGCGTGGCAGGGCCGTTGCGCTCCTGGAGAATGCTCTCTATTTCCTGCAATACATCGTGGGCAATCCGGCTGGGCGGAGTTTCGCGAATGAATCTGTAAGTTGCCTCCTGGCGTCTACCGCTTTCGAGTTGCCGGACAAAGTCGCGGTGCGTCTGGTTGCTAATGGCATCGACGTCCAGTGTCTGAGGTACGCAGATTAACTGCCGCTTGCCGTTCTGAACACCAAGCTCGATCTGCTTCTGATAGTAAGTCTTGCTGGGCTCGCCCTCGATCCTGTTGCCCGGCATATCATCGAGCAGGTGGACGGACAAGCCAACTTTTCCTAGTTCTTCGGTGACCGCTTTTTCATGCGGAGCAGACGCGAAAGGTGGGGGGAGGTTCGTGATCACGTCCACACCTTTCTGTTGCAACTCCTCGGCGACGCGGTCACGAGTACCGCTCAGAGCGCCTTCAGTATAAGCGAGGAAGACTTTGAAGAATCCCGGCTTGCGCTCTGGCGTTTCAGGTACCTCCGCGAGTGTTTTGAAGGTGCGCAGTGTTGTCTCCAGCTCGTCCGCCAGTTTAACTATCTGCGCCTCGTAGAATGGATCGCCGGGTTGCGATAAATGGCCAATTTGATCTGGGCGTGTTGCGTTATGAAACGGAAAGCCGCCCATGCCCTCCATTTCCGGCAGCCATTCGTCCGGCGATATGTTTTGCAGCAACACGTTGACGAGGCGCGAACGCGCGCCGATCTTCAGGCCATAAGACTCAGCCTTCGACTTCTGATAAAACCAACTTAGCTCATTGGGACAATAGCTTTCCTTAGACAAGTATCCGCGAGAGGTGAGTGCAAGGAAGATGCCCGAGTTGCTGATGTTCTCTTTGAGGGCGTCGTTAAAAAAGGTGCTGCCGCCTATTTCTTCCTTATCGCGCCAAATCTTGATATCTCCCGGCCGCTCAAAGCGCTGCGAGACTTCGTACTCGAGCTTTTCGCGAAAGACCGTTACCCAGCCCTTCTCTCGGTCAGGCGGCTTTTCGTCGTTCAGACGCGCGTAGCTGATAAAGATGTCGTTTGCAAAATGAGATAAGAAAGCCATAACGATACCTCTGCGGACCGGGGCCATGTCGGAATTAGCCCGGTTTAGTCTGGTTGGTGAGTGTGATCCACTCGTTGAAGCCTCACGTAAGGTCGCCGAAGTCGTCCAAAACGAAACGCTCGTGTCTCCGGAAACTCAGTCTTCTGAGCCGGCGCCCTTTAACACTTCTCTACGGATACGGGAAAGGACAAGGAAGCCGGTTCCGTTCACACCTTCGGTGGCTGACAAGAATAGTATGGATGAACGGGAATCACAAGTCGTATTTTGAGCGCTCACTACATCACTTGTGTCTCTTAGCCAAAGACTTGCTAAGAGGTAACCATGCGCCGCTTTACCAGTGTCGCACAACCAGGCGCAAAAGCGTGTTATCGTAGCGATTTCATGATCTATCACTCTATTGTGCGCCCGGTTCTGTTTCGCCTGCCGGCAGAGACGGCGCATGAGTTTGCCTTGCATTCGCTGGCGATCACGCTCGGCAACCCGACTGCTCGAAAGATCGTTGAACGAAGACTTCGATGCGAGCCCTTTGGCAAACTGACGCGATTCGGGCTTGAGTTTCGCAATCCTGTCGGTTTGGCGGCAGGATTTGATAAGAATGGCACGGCCGCGCAGTCGCTCGCCGCGCTTGGTTTTGGATTCATTGAAGTCGGTTCAGTTACCAGTGAAGCACAACCGGGCAATCCTCGGCCGCGTTTGTTTCGGCTGCCGCGCGATCGGGCGCTTATCAATCGCGCAGGTTTCAATAATTGCGGCGCGGAGCAACTGGCAGAAAATATCAAACGGCATCGCCCTGAATGCGTGCTGGGCGTCAACATCGGTAAATCGCGCAGCGTGGCAATAGCAGACGCGGCCGATGATTACCTGGCCAGCTTCGCAGCCGTCTACGACATAGCCGATTACCTCGCGATTAACGTCAGCTCGCCAAACACGGCGCACTTGCGCGATCTGCAACGACCGGAAATGCTTGCCGATTTGCTCAATAGACTGCAACGACGTAACAGCGAGCTGGCGCGGGCGCGATCGCTTCCGAGTTCAAAGCCTTTACTTCTGAAGATCGCGCCGGACTTGTCTGACACTGAGATCGAATCCATCGTGGAAGTCGCCCAGCGTGCGACTGTCTCCGGCATAATTGCTACGAATACGACTGTTCGTCGCGACGGCTTGCAAACATCAAGCGAAGAAGTCGAAGCTTACGGTGAAGGCGGACTGAGCGGTGCTCCCCTAGGTAATCGCTCGAACGAAGTAATCGCGTTGATCTATCGGCTGACCCGGGGCACTTTGCCAATCGTCGGAGTTGGCGGAGTCTTCACCGCAAACGACGCCTGGGAAAAGATCCGCGCCGGAGCCAGTTTAATTCAGCTCTACACCGGATTCATTTACGAGGGACCGGGTGTGGGAAAGAGAATAAACGAAGGACTGGCTGAGATCGTTAAGCGCGAAGGCTTTCGCTCTCTGGACGAGGCGATTGGCTGTCGGGCAAAATCCGTCGGAGGCACGAGATGAGGCAAAGCGCCAAAGACAAATTGATCATCGCCCTCGATGTCGATACCGCCGATCGCGCCCTGGAACTATTCGAGACTCTCCGCGTCTTCGCCGGGATGTTCAAAATCGGTCCGCAGCTTTTTACCGCGGCAGGGCCAAACATAGTTCGACAAATCATCGCGCGCGGCGGACGAGTGTTTCTCGATTTAAAGTTTCACGACATTCCCAATACAGTGGCCGCAGCCGGCACTGAGGCGACGCGCCTGGGCGTTTCGATCTTCAATGTTCATGCGAGCGGCGGAATCGAAATGATGAAGTGGACAACTGAGACCGTTGCCGAAGTAGCAAGTCGGGAAGGCTTGACGAAACCTTCGATCATCGCCGTCACCGTGCTTACGAGTTTAGATCGGGAGGCGCTTAATAAAGCCGGCGTCGACAAAGACCCCGAGCTCATGGTGAAGATGCTGGCCCGCACTGCGTACAAGTCTGGTTTGGACGGAGTCGTTGCATCGCCTCATGAGATCGAGATCGTCCGAAAGGAGATCGATAGCCCGGGCTTTATCGTAGTAACTCCCGGCATTCGACCTTACAACCCGAAACCGGACGATCAACGCCGCGTGATGACGCCGAGCGAAGCGATTCGCGCGGGCGCAAACTACGTCGTCGTTGGACGACCCGTTTTGAATGCTGCGGATCCCGTCACTGCTGCAAAAAGATTGATCGAAGAGATGGAAGCCGCCGGCTGACATGGCCAGTATGGTTCATTCAGGCAAGGCAACATGGGGGATTCAACGGAACCAAAGCTAGACCAAAGCGTTTCATTTCAATGAGTTGTTGCGTCATAAACGATTTAGCCATTATCATGCAAAGGTGCTTAGAATCCTGAGGCCCTCACTAAAAACTCTGCCTGTAATTCTGGTCGTGCTTTCGACTTTTCTCACCGTTGGGTCGCAGCAAAAAACCGACCCGACGGTGACGCCTTTCAATTCGCAAGCTTATCGCGTCGGTGAACGCCTAACTTACGACGTTGCTTTTTCGCAGTTCGTCAGCGTTGCGCACCTCGAACTTTTCGTGGCCGCGCGCGGAAAGTTTTTCGGGCGCGATGCAATTCAACTTCGCGCGCACGCCGAGACGACGGGCATGGTCAACGTCGCGCTTTTCGCCATCAATAACGACTACACCAGCTATGTCGATCCGGGCTCGGGTTTGCCGTTTCATGTCCAGGAAGTCGTGCGCCAGACCGGACACACTTCTGACGTCTCGAGCGATTACAATCAAGCAGCGGGAACGGCAGCTGTGTCCCCTAAACCGCAGCTCAGCGAGTTTCCCGGCACTTATGATTTACTATCGGCAATTTATCGGGTTCGCGCGCTGCCGCTCACCGACGGCGCTTCATACCTGCTCAGCGTCCGGCATGAAAACATAGAATATCAGGCTGAGATTAAGGTCACCGGCCATGAACTTATCAAGACTAAGGTCGGGTCATTTAATGCAATCGTTGCGCGGCTTAACGTGAAAAACTCAAGCCTCGATGATTATCGCACTCGAATCTATTTCAGCGATGATGATCGGCACGTTCCGGTGCTGGTGAAATTAAAACACCCCGCCGGAGAAATCCGCGCCGAACTTGTCGGCTCTGACCTGAGAGACCGAACCACGCCCATACCGCGAGCTTCGCCAGGTCCGGTGTCGCCTCCCTCAACTGTCGTGATAAAGGGCACCACGCCGGACACCGGTTTCACGCGTGGTGATTTGCCGTTCAAGGTTGGCGAGCAACTTAACTATCAGATCTATCTGCCCGGCACCGATCAACCCGTCGGAACAGCACTGTACGAGGTGAAGGCGCGTGGACGTTACTACAATCGAAACGGTTTTCTGTTATCAGCCGCTCTCCGGACGACGCCTGCCATCGGTCGACTCTTCAATGCGAACGACTTGATTAATTCTTATGTCGATCCGACAAGCCTGCTTCCCTTTCGCACCGAACTCGCGCTGGTCGAAGGAGCGCGTCACACTAATCATACTTACACGTTAGATCAGGACAGGGGCAGCGCGGTTACTGAAAACAATCGTCGAGTTGAGATTCCGGTAGGGACGCACGATTTGGTTTCGCTGCTCTACGCTGTTCGCACTTTTGAGCTGGCGCCGCCGAAGCGAAACGCGATCTCCATTCTTGTCGAAAATCGACCGGTGACCCTTTTCATAACTTCGCTTCGCCGGGAAACGATCGACATCAGCGGCCAGAAAATTTCCGCGGTCCAATTGTCTCTCACGACCGACGATCCCCTAAGTGACAAGTATCAGTTTCGCGCCTGGGTAAGCGATGATGTTCGCCGGCTGCCTCTGAGGTTTACGGCCATGACCGAACTTGGCGTCGTGCGCGCGGACCTCGTAATCATACCGGTGACGCCGCAATAGGCAGGCGTTGAGCGAATAACAAACCCAACCGTCGGGGCCGCTCTCTCCTCTCTTTTTCCTTTTCCATATTTGTGTTCTCCCTTTTGCTCTGGGCCTTCCCGCGGTTCGGTTCCCGGCCGCTGCCGTGACTTGTTTTGACCTGGCCTTGTGAAAATTTCTCGGCGCCTTGGCGCGCACTCATTTTCGCAGCACTTATTTCACGCAAAGCCGAAAGGACAATTCTGCGCGCGCGAAGCAGCCAAATTAAGATACCGCCGCTCTACCGCTTTTGAAATTGAAAATGATTTTCAAGTTAGATATACTGCCTTTTGACTCGATGCGAGTTGGCGCATTGTTTTTTGTTTCTTGAGTAAGGGGTTCATTTTCGTGCTTCAGTCATTCATCATCGTTCTTCGCGAAGGCTTCGAATCCTTCCTTTTGGTCGCCGTCATTTTGTCTTATCTAAGGCGATCGGCCCAGCGTTATCTGGCGCCGGCGGTCTATTGGGCCATAGCCGCAGCGCTGGTAATCAGCGGCGGCCTGGGTTACCTGCTCTTCAGAATGCAAACCGGAAACGACAATTTGATAGAGCAATATCTCGGCCCGCGAGTGGGGCCGTCGATCGCTTCGTTTCTCGGTAACGAATCTTTGCGCGAGGGCGTGCTGGGCCTGGTGGCAGTGGCAATGGTAGCGACCCTCGTAATATATATGTGGCGCACCGGACCAAAACTAAAACAAAGAATGGAAGACAAGCTGGGTGAAGTTTCGGCCCGGCGTTCAGGTTGGACGGCATTCTTCGGAGTATTTCTCTTCACCGTTCTGACTATCAGCCGTGAGGGTATGGAGACCGCGTTGATGCTTTTGCAAGTTCGCAGTGCTCGGCTCGTTTGGGGCGGATTACTTGGACTCTGCGCCGCGGCGGGCCTGGCCTGGTCCTGGGCCCGATTCGGCCACTTGATCAATGTGAAGCGATTTTTCCAGGTCACGGGAATCTTTCTCTTGCTGTTTATGGGCCAGGTGCTCTTTTACTCGTTCCACGAATTTGCCGAAGCCGGGCTGCTCCCCAACAGCGAGGCCCTGCACGCCGCCACGGAAAAGTTTTCCGCCGACGGTATTTATGGCAGATGGTTTTCCGTGGTCATGGTTGGTGTATGCGGAATCTGGCTAGTAGGGGCTTGGCTCACCGATCGTTTTCGAGTCCAGCGCGCGGCAATATCGCCAACGATTGCAAATCTCAAGGAGAGCATCTAAGCGATCAGCAACTGGCATCTATGCGCCTTCGTCGAAGGGCCTGCATTTTCAATGCAGGCCCTTCGCATTTTCGTCTGGAGTGACTCGAAACGGTCCTGCCCTCAAAACGTCATGCTCCAAGTGCCGAATGCCTTGAAGGGATTACCGCCGACCGCTCGGTCAACAAGTACGTCTATCGTGTTCTTTGGTCCGAACCCGGCAGTGGTGCTCAGGGTGAAACCATTTCGGAGGAAGTAGTCATTTTCCTGACCGCCGATCGTCGCGGCAAAGCGGCTGTTGGCGGCAAAATCATTGAACCACAATCTGGCGGTTCCACTCCGGTGACCCGTAGCAGCTATCCGCACTGATAAACGGATGCTGATAGTGTCCCCCGGTCCAAAGCCGGGACTGTTTGTCAGGGCCAGATTTACTACGTCAAGCCTGGCACTATTAAACCCACTGCTACCACCCGGCACATTATTCACTTGGCCCGAGCCTATCAGATCATTGTTCTTGGACACTTCAGCCAAGAGATCGAATCTGGTGCCAACGTCATCGCTACTCTTCAAACCGACCCAGATCTGAGCAGGTCCCAGAGCTGTCATCACAGAAGGTGTGGGTGTCGGCTTGCATTTGCCTGCGCTGCCAGCGTTGACGATCGCCTGGATTTCCGAAGGCGACAACACACGACCGTAAACTTCGGCCTCGTCGATTAAGCCCCCGAAGTACCCGTCATTAGGGACTTCTTGTTTTCCGATGAACAAAGGTTCAGAAGTATAACCGGGGATAAAGGTCGGTCCGTAGCCCAGGTTATAGCTCATCTCGAGCGGTTGCTCTACGCCATTGACGTAGATCTTGGCATCGGTGATATCACCGTTGAGGTTCTGCCAGGTGGCTGCCACGTGGACCCACGTATTGAGAGTCACCATTGGAGGAGTTTGCCAATGGGCGGAGCGATTCTCTGCTCGGTTCTCAACCACGAGATTAACCTTGCCATCCAGTAACCTGATCATATACGAGACCCAATTTCCACTGGCTGAAGCCTTCGTTATGATGCCCTGGCCGGGAGCAAAGCGGGTCGGGTTTATCCATGCGGACAATGTAAACTGAGAGAACCTCAAGCTTGAATTGTCTTCCACACTCACCGAATCATCGATGCCATCGAGGCTGAATGCCTGGCCAACGAATCCCGGCGCAAAGGTGGCGCCACCGACAAGAGTGCCGTGATTGGCGCCCGTCAGGTCATTCGCGTTACCATCGCCCGGCCACCAACTAACCAGCCCACTTGGTGGCGGCGCGCACTCAAAAGCTGGATAAGTCTCCAGGGCTCCGGTTATGGTCCCGCTGGGGAGTTGGCCGCCCGCCGCATACAGCACGAAGTTGATCACATCTGCGACCAGAGCTCCGCGCGTCGTCGGCATCGGCGCCTTCGTAGTCCATGAATTAGTTATCGGATCGTAGACTTCGTGTGTGGGCACGCTGGTAGTTGGAATGAAGCCGCCGACGGCGTGAAGCTTGCCGGCAATAATCCCGACTCCAAAACTTCCTCTTGCCGTCGGCATGGGAGCGCCACTCGCCCATGTATTCGTCGCAGGATCGTAAATCTCCAGCGCATTGGTAAGTGCATTGGTGAAGCGAACAAAGCCGCCGAGGACATAAAGCTTGCCATCGATTACCGCGGCGCGCGCTCCTTCCCTTGGGGTTGGAATTGGAGCCTTTGTGTCCCAGGTGTCGCTCGACGGATCATAGACGTCGAGTTCAACGGGCTGTGTGGAAAAGTCAGACAAACTTCCACCGACAACATAGAGTTTGCCCGCAATGACCGCGGCGGCGGGAGAGTTTCGGGGGGTTGGTATCGGTGCCGCGTTTGACCAAGAATCAGTAACCGGGTCGTAAACCTGTAATTGATTCGTCACGTTGCTACAGGATATGACGCAGCCTGAGACGACGTAGAATCTGTTGTTGATAACTCCGCCGGCCGCCCATGTTACCGGTATTGGGATGGGTGCCTTTGCCTCCCATCCGTCTGTGGCTGGATCATAAACCGACAGCCCGCCGTGATTTGCGCCGTCGTGTCCGCCCGCGATATAGAGACGACCGTTGATGACCCCACCCGTTGCAGCCATGCGAGGCGCAGACATCGGGGCTTTGGTTGCCCAAGTGTCAGCCTGGGCTACTGCCAGGCCCGGAGAGAGTGCTAATGCTAATCCGACCAAAACCTTGCCAAACTTCCGCGTTAGTCTTCTTGGATGTTTCATGGAATTCCTCCTTTCGGTGTGTGGGTTGTACTAACTGACACTTAGAGAAATCCGGATTGGAAGCTTAGCTTTCTATCGTGACAGTTAATACAGGAGGCTGGAGCGAGAAGGATGCGTTAATCGCAGGCTCTGAGGACCAGCCTGTTAACTTATGCGACGTACGCAAAGAATATTAGAGCGGCTCGCTCGAGTCAATATCAAGCTCTTATCCGGCGTTGACTTTAATCTCGGACGTAGTTGCTGCCTGAGAGCGTGAACTGTTTCACCAGTTCACGCTTAAGCAGTTTTCCGGTCGGACCTTTGGGGATGTCTTTGACGATGCGAATTGTCTTCGGGCATTTGTAATCGGCGAGTTCTTTTTGGCAATGCGAAATTAATTCCGCTTCGCTTACACTCATTTCGTCTTTCAGCACAATAAAAGCCGCGACCTCTTCACCGTACAAAGGATCGGGGATTCCGATCGCAGCGGCCGCCGCGACGGCGGGATGTTGATACAGCACTTCGTCGATTTCGCGCGGATAAATGTTCTCGCCGCCGCGAATAATCATGTCGCTCTTACGGTCGACGATGTAGAAGAAGCCATCTTTGTCGCGATAGCCGATGTCGCCGGTATAAAACCAACCGTTGCGAAAAGCCGCCGCTGTCGCTTCAGGATCCTTAAAGTATCCTTTGAGTATGTTCTCGCCGCGCAAGACTATTTCCCCGAGTTCTCCATCGGGAACTTCGTGATCGTTATCGTTAAATACTTTCATCTCGTTTCCGATTGGCATGCCGCATGAGCCCGCGCGGCGACCCTCATTCGGCGGATTGAAAGTCGAGCGGCAAGTCGATTCGGAAAGACCGTAGCCTTCGACGACCAGGCAATCGAAAGTCTCTTCAAACTTCTTCATTACCTCGGCAGGCACCGGCGCTGAGCCGCACATCGCGAACCGAAGCTGACCAGTTGTCAATCCTTGCGGCACGCCGTTCGGATAAGTTTTCAGCAGCATTGATAACATCGTCGCGACTGAGCCGAACGAAGTAATTTGATAGTCAGAAATAGTGCTCCAAAACTTCGAAGCTGAGAACTTCGGACTAACGACGGTCGAGGCTCCCGCATATAAGGCCGACATCGTTGTCACCGAAACTGCGTTCATGTGAAACAGCGGCATGATCGTCAGCAACCGATCGTTTTCAGTGAACCGCAGCCACTCAGAAATCTGCCGCGCATTAGCGATCACATTCCCATGGGTCAGCAGGCAGCCTTTCGGTTTTCCGGTTGTGCCGGACGTGTAGATGATGATCGCGTCATCATCCCGGCTGATGCTCGACAAACTTAAGTTTGTCGTACTGTGCGCAAACTCTTTCGTTGCTTCCACCTGATCGTCGAAAGTAATCACTGATTTCAGATCACGAAGCCCCTTGCGAATACTCTCGATGCGCTCTTGAAACTCAGAATGCACCAGGATCGCTTTCGCTTCCGAATTATTCATCACGAATTCGATCTCGTGCTCTTTCAGCAGCGAATTCACCGGCCCGGCCAGCGCGCCCAACTTCCAACAGGCAAAGTACGCGATGATGTATTCCGCGCTGTTCGGCATCAACAAGCTGACCACGTCCCCCTTCCGTACGCCGTGTGCCGTCAGCAGCGCGGCCGCACGATTCACCGCCGCGTCAAGGTCTGCGTAAGTGAACTGCCGGCCATCAGGCTCGGAAAACAAAAATACTTTATCTGGCGCGGCGGCCGCACTTTGTTCGAGCACCTGTCGCAAATTCTGAGCAGGCTTGGAAGTGGAAACGCCTGGAGTCTCGCTGTTCATGATGCTGCGTCAGATGATATATTAGGCCGCGTTCCGGGCACTAATTCCAAATCTTCGCAAGACTATTCATGGACACGTATCGCAATTTCATCGGCGGTAAATGGATTGAATCGACCTCGTCCAGGACCGTCCACAACATCAATCCATCAAACACCGACGACGTCATCGGCTCTGTTCGCCAGGCAACTCGCGAAGAAGCACGCGCCGCGGTCGAAGCAGCAAGCGCGGCCTTTCACAATTGGCGATCGATGCCGGCACCAGCGCGCGGAAAAATCGTGGCGAAAGCCGCGCGCCTGTTGGAAGAAGCGAAGGAAGAGCTGGCCACAATTCTTACGCGCGAAGAAGGCAAGACAATTTCCGAGTCTCGCGGCGAGCTGCAACGATCAATCAACGTTGCCGAATTCTGCGCCGGTGAATCGCGACGCATGAACGGCGAGACGATCTTTTCCGAACTGCCATCGAACTTTGTTTACACGATCAAGCAACCACTCGGCGTCGTCGCTTGCGTGACGCCGTGGAATTTTCCGGTGGCGATTCCAGTGTGGAAGATTGCACCCGCGCTGGTCGCCGGCAACACCGTAGTTTTCAAACCAGCTACGTTGACCCCGGGAACCGCCGTGCGCATTGTCGAAATTTTCGAACAAGCCGGCCTTCCTCCCGGCGTGTTGAATCTAATTCTTGGTTCGGGTTCAGACGCGGGTGACGAAATCGTCAATCATCCGGCGGTAAAGGCTGTTTCATTTACCGGCTCAAACGGTGTCGGCATTCGTTTGTATGAACAAGTTTCGCGGCGCGGCGCAAAATGCCAGTGCGAAATGGGTGGCAAGAATCCGGTTGTAATTTTGGAAGACGCCGACATGGACCTGACGGTTGAATCGGTAGCGCAGGGAGCCTTTGGATCTTCCGGCCAGCGCTGCACGGCGACCAGCCGCGCAGTGGTGGTTAACGAAATTGCCGATGAATTTGTGAAACGGATCGTGAGGCGCGCGGAAACTATGCGCCTCGGCGACGGTATGGATCCAAACACTGAGATGGGCCCAAGCGTCGATGAAAACCAGTTTAAGACAGTGCTGGAATATCTCAATATTGGTCGCGAAGACGGCGCCACGCTACTTTGTGGCGGTGAACGGGCCACGGGAAACGGACTCGATAAAGGATATTTTGTGCGCCCGACCGTTTTTGATCGTGTCACGCCCGACATGCGGATCGCGCGCGAAGAAATTTTCGGTCCGGTCCTTTCTGTGATGCGGGTCAAAGATTTCGACGAAGCGATGCAAGTCGCGAATGATACAGAATACGGATTGTCGTCATCGATCTTTACGAACGATGCGGCGCGCATCTTTCGTTTTGTGGATGAAATCGAAACCGGCATGACGCACATCAATTCGCCCACCACCGGCGGCGAAGCGCACATTCCCTTCGGCGGCATCAAAGGCACGGGCATCGGCGATCGGGAACAGGGCTCGACCGCTCTCGATTTTTATACAGAATTGAAGGTAGTGTACGTTGATTACACCGGGCGCAAGCGGGAAGGTAATTTGTATTAGCCAGGCAATATGAGAACCATTAGTTACATTTTGGCAAGACGGTGAATACTATCTCGGATTCTTGAATGAGTATCCCAGCAAACAGTCGCAACCTGTTCGTCACAACGAGATCAACTAGAATCTTGCGAAGTCAATCTTAAGAAAGCTAAAGGGCGAAGAAAAATAAAATGAGTTCACCAGAACCACAAACGACACAATCCGAAACTATTCGCAAACATAAAGAATTTCTCTTCCCGGCCGTCGCCACTTATTACCAGGAGCCGGTCGCAATTGTGCGTGGCGAAGGCTGTCACGTGTGGGACGACCAGGGCAACAAATATCTCGACTGCTTTGGCGGCGTACTTACCGTGAGCCTCGGTCACGCGCACCCGAAAGTGAATGAAGCAATCATCAATCAACAAAAAACGATCTCGCACACGTCAACGCTTTACTGCAACAAGCCGCAGTCTGATCTCGCAGAGAAGTTGGCGCAGATCACGCCCGGCAAACTAAAGAAATCATTCTTCACGAACACCGGCACTGAGGCCGATGACACTGCGATCCATGCGGCGAAGCTGGCCACTGGCCGTCACGAAATCGTGGTCCTTCGTTACAGCTACAGCGGTCGCTCGGCGACTGCTTTAAGCGCCGTGGGCCATTCGAACTGGCGGCCGTTGCCGGCGCAGGTGGCCGGCATCGTTCACGCGCCCGCGCCTTACTGCTACCGCTGTCCGTTCAAGCTGACATATCCGGAATGTGGTCTGCGCTGCGCCGAAGATATAGAGGAATTGATCATGACGACGACGACGGGAGAGATCGCGGCCTTCATGGCCGAGCCGATTCTCGGCGTCGGTGGATTTATCGTGCCGCCGGCTGGTTATTTCGAACGCGCCGTTGAGATATCGCGCAAGCACGGCGGTCTGTTCATTGCCGACGAAGTGCAAACGGGTTGGGGCCGTACCGGCGACAAGTGGTTCGGCATCGAGCATTGGAATGTCGCGCCGGACATTCTTACTTCCGCAAAAGGTCTCGGCAACGGCGTGCCGATCGGCATCACCGTCGCGACTCCGGACGTCGCGGACAAGTTTCCTGGCGTCACCTTTTCTACCTTTGGGGGCAATCCTGTTTCGATGGCCGGCGCTTTGGCAGTGATCAAAACAATCGAAGATGAGGACTTGAAAACAAATGCGGCTAAAGTCGGCGGTTATCTGCGCGAAAAACTTGAGGGGTTGAAGGAAAAGTACGCGGTCATCGGCGACGTGCGCGGCATGGGCCTGATGCAGGCCATGGAATTGGTCAAAGATCGCGAAACGAAGGAACCCGATCCGCAATCGCTGTCAAAAGTTTTCGAGGAAACAAAAAAACGCGGCGTCCTGATCGGCAAAGGCGGCCTCTACGGCAACGTAATTCGCACCGGTATGATGCTGACTTCGACCAGAGATCATGTCGACGAGATGGTAGCGGCTTTGGATGCCGGTTTTGGAGCCATCTAAAAGCAGAAATTGAAACTTCCACTCGAAACGAGACGTATTATTCACTTCACTCCGCCGGAAAGAAATCTACCAACCAGAAAGAGGTATCCTATGAAGTTTAGAAGTTTCTCGCGCAGCAGGGGTAAGACTCCGTCATTTTGCGCCTCAATAATATTTGCAGCCGTAATCTTTGCAATCAGCGCGCTGCCGGTTTTAGCTCAACAGAGCGGTCTGCCGCCGGTGATCGATCGCGAGCTATTCTTTGGCGATCCGGAAATTTCCGGCGGACAGATTTCTCCCGACGGCAAGTTCATCGCTTTCATCAAACCCTTCAAAGGCACACGTAATATTTGGGTCAAGACCACGGAAGAGCCTTTCGAAAAGGCGAAGCCGATTACCGCGGACACCACCCGACCGATTCCCTCATATTTTTGGAGCCGCGATAGTAAATACATTCTGTTTGTGCAGGACAAGGCCGGCGACGAAAACTACCTGGTCTATGCAGTTAATCCGGCCGACTCGCCCGTCGCCGGTCAGGAAGTTCCCGCGGCACGTAATTTAACCGATGTAAAAGGCGTGCGCGCGGAAATCGTCAACGTGCCGCGAACCGAGCCTGACGTGCTCTACGTCGCTATCAACGATCGCGACAAGGCCTGGCACGATCTCTACAAAATTAGGATCTCAACAGGTGAACGCACCCTGGTCCGGCAAAACACTGAACGCATCGTGGGCTGGACTTTCGATCTGAAGGACCAATTGCGTCTGGCCACACGTGTCGCCGACAACGGGGACACCGAAGTGCTGCGCGTAGACGACAAAGGCTTCACCAGGATTTATTCGTGCAGCGTTTTTGAACAGTGCGGGCCGATTCGCTTTCACAAGGACGGGCAGCGAGTCTATTTTGAAACCAACAAGGGCGCCGACAACGATTTGACGAAGCTCGAACTTTTCGATCCAGCCAGTGGCAAAGAAGAATTCGTTGAATCGGATCCAATGAAACGAGTCGACCTGGGCGGCACTGAGTTTTCTGAGGTAACAGATAAACTCGTTTTGACCAGCTATGAGGACGAACGCACACGTCTGTACTGGAAGGATAAGTCTTTCGAAGCCGACTACAAGCTGTTACAAAAGCAGTTGCCCGGAAAAGAAATTGCTTTGGGCTCTTCCACCAAAGATGAGCGGCTTTGGTTGATCGCGGCTCACGGCGACATTGAACCAGGGGAACGCTATTTATTCGATCGCCAGACAAAGAAACTGACCTTTGAGTATCGCATACACGAAAAACTCAATCGCGCTGACCTCGCGCCGATGAAGGCAGTGCGTTACAAATCGTCTGATGGACTCGAGATTCCAGCGTATTTAACTTTACCGAAAGGCGCTGCTGAAAAAAATCTGCCCGCCGTAGTTTTTCCGCACGGTGGGCCGTGGGCGCGTGATTCGTGGGGCTATAATCCGTTCGCGCAGTTCTGGGCCAATCGTGGCTATGCCGTGCTGCAACCAAACTTTCGCGGCTCGACCGGCTATGGGAAAAAGTTTATCGATGCCGGCAACAAACAATGGGGCGACAAGATGCAGGACGACATTACCTGGGGAGTCAAGTATCTGGTCGCGCAAGGCATCGCTGATCCAGAGCGCGTCGGCATCATGGGCGGATCGTATGGCGGTTATGCGACCCTCGCCGGCGTTACATTTACCCCTGACGTGTATGCCGCGGCCGTCGATTATGTCGGACCATCAAACCTGATCACTCTGTTGGAGACTATTCCGCCGTACTGGGAAGCCGGTCGTCAGCTTTTCTATCAACGCATGGGTGATCCGAATACCGCGGAAGGTAAAGCGCAACTGAATCGACAGTCGCCGCTGAACTCGGCGAACAAGATCAAAACTCCGTTGCTGGTCGTGCAGGGCGCGAACGATCCTCGCGTCAACAAACGTGAAGCGGATCAGATCGTGATCGCTTTGCGCGATCGCGGATTCCCTGTCGAATACATCGTCGCCCCTGACGAAGGCCACGGTTTCGCGCGGCCGGTCAACAACATGGCGATGTTTTCGCAGGCCGAGAAATTCTTTGCGAAATATCTCAAAGGGCGTTATCAGGAAGGCGCGACGGCGGAAGTTGCTCAGCGTCTTAAAGAAATTTCAGTCGACGTAAAGACGGTGACGGTTGCGAAAAGGGTTGAGGCCGCCACGGGTACACCGAAACCCGCCGGTGATCTCAAACCAGGTGTTTCCAACTACAAAGCCTCAATTGCTCTGGGCGGTCAGTCGATTCCTTTGACCGTCAAGACCGAAATAAAGGAGAGCGGGAATGACTGGCAAGTGACTGAAACGGCTGACACACCGCAAGGCCAAATTCTTGATGTATCGACAATCGAGAAAGGTACCCTGGTTCTCAAGCATCGCTCGATTAATCAAGGCCCGGTCGCCGTCGAATTGGATTTCAAAGACAACAAGGCCAGCGGCACAATGAGTATGAATGGCCAACCAAAGCCGATCATGGTTAATGTTGGCGGCATCGTCTTTGCCGACGGCGCCGGCGCCTTCAATGTGATTGCGATGCTTCCACTGGCCACAAACTACAGCACGACGTTTCTTAATTTCGACGTGCAGAAACAAAAACCGCAGACAAAACAATTGAAGGTCATTGGCATGGAGAGTCTGACCGTTCCCGCCGGCACATTTGACGCTTTCAAAGTCGAACTCGTCTCAGCCGACGATGAAGCGGATAAGCAGACCATCTGGATCGCCAGGGACACGCACAAGGTCTTGAAGATTACGGCGACGCTCCCGAGCCTGGGCGGCGCGGTCTTGACTTCAGAGTTGGTGAATTAAGAAACCAAAGGGTTTCGAAGCGTCTGCCAATTTATTTCAACCGAGATCCCTGAGGATCTCGGTTGATTTATTTTAGAAGCGGTTCTATAAGACATCTCGTTTACTGCAGGACACAGTTACTGCTGTGCCGCCTGATGTGCGGAAAGGCTCTGCCTTTCCGTCAAGCATTCACCCCTAATTTCCGAGGCTCCGCCTCATGCATACGATTTCAAGGGATACTCCCGCTCTCTATCTCACCTCGGTGGTCAAAGATCGCTTGCCAGTTTTCCGAACCGACGCAATCAAACTCATTACCTGTGCTGCTCTTGACGAAGCGCGAAATTCCGGTGGCTTTTCGACTTACGCTTACGTCATCACGCCCAATCACCTTCATGTCATCACTGATCTCACATTAATTCCTTCGAAGATCCTTCAATTCATCAATGGAATAGTCAGTCGTCGGGTGATTGACCATCTGAAAGAGCACGGCCATAATGCCTCACTCCGGAAACTTAAGCGTGAAGGAGGAGCGCACGGTTACAAGTACTCTCTTTGGGAGCACCACAACAACGCTCTGCCGATCTTCAGCGAGAGTATGTTCATGCAGAAACTGAATTACACTCATCAGAATCCGGTGCGCGCTGAATTGGTTTAGCGTCCTGAAGACTATCGCTGGTCGAGCGTTCGCATCTGGAGGCGTTGCCCGCTTGAAGATGAACCATTGATGGTTAATATTGATCGGATTAGTTGGAGAAGGGCATAACTTTATGAGGCTCCGCCTCCCGATGTGCGAAAAGGCTTGCTCCTTCGTAAGATACTTCGATTTCGCGGCTCCGCCGCTTGATGTGCGGAAAGGCTCTGCCTTTCCGATCACGTTCCGGAGATTGAACCTGCGCAGCGGCGAGGCTGAGCCTCGCCGCTGCGAGAAGGAATAAAATGACGGCGCCCCGCGGAAAGCCGGAGGCTTTCCGCACATCAGGCGGCAAAGCCGCAAAGGAATCTTTGGTAACGAATCTATGAAAACACTAATCCGTAACGGTCGCGTCATCACGGCCACCGACGATTATCATGCCGACATTCTGATCGAAAACGAAGTTATCTCCGTCATCGGCGCGAAGCTCGATATGCAAGCCGACGTGACGATCGATGCCAGGGGCAAGCTGGTAATTCCCGGCGGCATCGATCCGCACACGCACATGGAGCTCCCGTTCGGCGGCACCCAATCGTCCGACGATTTTCGCACTGGGACGATTGCGGCGGCGCATGGCGGGACGACGACGATCATCGATTTCGCGGTGCAGAATAAAGGCCAGTCGCTGATTGCCGGGCTGGACCGTTGGCATCAAAAGGCGGAAGGCAAATGCGCAATCGATTACGGCTTTCATCTGATCACAACTGAACTCGAAGACAATCAAATCGAAGAAATGTACACCCTGATGGATGAGGGCGTGACCAGCTTTAAGTTGTTCATGGCCTATCCGGGAGTGTTTCTGGTTGACGATGCCACGATCTTTCGCGCAATGTCCGCCGCCGGCGAACGTGGCGGCTTGATCTGCATGCACGCGGAAAACGGAATCGTCATCAACGAGATCGTTAAGCATGCTCTGGCTAAAGGTCACACTGCGCCGAAGTATCACGCGTTGACACGACCCACGGTCGCCGAAGCCGAAGGCGTGCATCGCGCGATTGCGATCGCCGAGATGGCTGAATCTCCTGTTTATATTGTTCACCTGAGTTGCGCCGATGCGCTCAATCAAGTTCGCCAGGCGCGCGATCGCGGCATTCCCGCTTTCGCGGAAACGTGTCCGCAGTACTTGTTCCTTTCGATCGATGATTACGGCGAAGACTTCAACGGAGCGAAATACGTGATGACGCCGCCTTTGCGGGAGAAAGCTAATCAAGCCGAACTCTGGAAGGGTTTGAAGATGGACGATCTGCAAGTCATCTCAACCGACCACTGTCCCTTCTGCATGAAAGAGCAGAAGGAGCTCGGCAAAGACGACTTCACCAAGATTCCCAACGGCGCGCCCGGCGTCGAGCACCGCGTGCCGCTGATTTACCACGGCGGGGTAGTCGAGAATAGAATTTCTCTTAATCGCTTTGTCGAACTAACGTCAACCGCGGCCGCAAAAATGTTTGGTCTGTTTCCAAAGAAAGGAACGATCGCTGTAGGCTCGGACGCCGACATCGTAATCTTCGACGCCAATAAAGAACAGACACTCGGTGTCAACACACATCACATGAACGTTGATTACAGCGCTTACGAAGGCAGGAAAATCAAAGGCGTCGTGGAAACTGTTCTGTCGCGGGGCAAGGTGGTCATTGACGGTGGCGATTTCAAAGGCAAAGCGGGCGACGGCAAGTTTCTCAAGCGCGGCGAGTGCGTCGCGATTTAGCAGTTGCGTTTCACGGTACAGAACCGCGAGCGGACCGGGGTTCCCCAAAGCGGGCAGCCCGCTTGGGGTCGTGGATGCCAGCGGGCCCAAGACCCAACATACGAGGCGGCGGAAATCGAAATTACAGATTGGCAACGTCTGCTCGCGAGGCGCTCGATCGATCTAATCAGTTGGATGGCTGGACCACGTCGCTACCGCTCCGGGTTCTGTACCGAATTCTTTGTTTCAGATGAACTTGTGCCCTCACGCACAGTTGTCTTACCATGCGCCGTGCCTGACGCCCTAAAATCTTCTATCAGGAAGGTGGAGTTCCCCCAATGATTGCCGCCATCATTCTTTCCTTTGCGCTACTGTCTTTCGGACAAGAACCAGACGGTCAGGTACGCAGACAAGTTCCGGCTCAACAACCGACGCCGGCGCTGCAAACCAGCACATCGCCTTCGCCTGCGCCCGGCGCTCCATCATCAGGTCAACAGTCGCTCCAACAACGAAGGCCGCAGGAACAACCGTCGCCGTCTCCGGAAGAGTCGCCCGTGGTTACGAAGCACGAAATCAGGGCCGGCGGCAGAACTCTTCGTTACACCGCCACTGTCGGGATGATGCCAATCAAGAATCGCGACGGCGAGACTGAAGCGCGCATGTTCTTCATGGCTTACACGTTGGACGATGGCGCGACTCGCAGTCGCCGTCCGCTGACATTCGCATTCAATGGTGGACCCGGGTCGGCGTCGGTATGGTTGCATCTGGGCGCGATTGGACCAAAACGCGTGAAGATGAATCCGGATGGAACGATGCCCGCGCCTCCTTATGAATTGGTCGACAACGAATACACGTGGCTGACGCAAAGCGATCTGGTTTTCATCGACCCGGTGGGCACGGGATACAGTCGTCCGGTGCGACCCGAACTGGGGCAGAAGTTTTTCGGTCTGCAGGGCGACATCGAATCCGTCGGCGAGTTCATTCGGATGTACCTGACACGGTACGAACGCTGGACCTCGCCGCTGTTTCTCGCCGGTGAAAGTTACGGTACGACGCGCGCTTCGGCGCTGTCGGGATACTTAATCGGTCGCGGCATCGCGTTCAACGGCATCGTGCTCATCTCGACAATCATGAATTTCGAGACGACTGACTTTGCGGCGGGGAACGATATGCCTTACGTGCTTTTTCTGCCGTCTTATGCATCGACGGCCTGGTATCACAAAAAACTGCCCGCCGATCTTCAATCGAAATCGGTGCCGGAGATCGTTTCCGAAGTAGAGCAATGGGCGGCGAGCGAGTACACTTTGGCGCTTGAAAAAGGCGATCGCCTGACGGCGCAAGAGCGTCAGGACGTGATTGCCAGACTTTCCCGCTACACGGGACTGTCTACTCAATTCATAGATAACGCGAACCTGCGAGTGTCATTGAGTCTGTTTCGCAAAGAGTTGTTACGCTCAGAAAGAAGATCGATCGGCAGGCTCGATGCTCGCTTTAAAGGGTTTGACGCTAACTTTGCAACTGACAGTCCGGACTTTGATGCCAGCGAGGCTGCGATCCGGCCACCGTACACGTCGACTTTCAATAGTTACATTCGTTCCGAACTTGGTTACAAAACCGACCTTGAGTATTACATTCTCGGTGGCGGCATCGGGCCATGGAACTGGAACACAAACAATGGTTACGTCGATACCAGCATTGCTTTGCGCAGTGCCCTCGCGCGCAATCCTTATCTAAAGATCTTTGTCGCGATGGGTTACTACGATATGGCCACGCCATACTTCGCAGTGCAATACACGCTTCATCACATCAGTCTTGATCCAGTTCTGCTAAAGAATTTTTCGACGGGCTATTACGAAGCCGGGCACATGATGTACATCGACGAGAAGTCGCTGGGTAAATTGCGCGCAGACGTCGGTAAGTTCATCGAAGAATCGCAGCGGCGGTAACGCAAAGTACGAATAGGCCAGGTTGCAATAGAAAACCAGGACCATGCTAATCATTTGGAGAGGCGCCGGTGCAATCGTTTTGCTGTTCGGCATTATCAGTGCGCTGCTTATGAATGTGGTTACGAGTTTGGTCTTTAACCAGGACAACTACTTCGCCGATCACGCCTGGGCCCAGGGATTCTCGCTGTGGATCGCCGGCGCCGTCAGCTGGTTTACCGGCAGGTATTTGAACAGCAGGCCTGGCAAAGTTCTGATTGATAAAGCGACCGGCCAGGAAGTGACGCTCAAGCCAAATCACAGCCTCTTCTTTATCAAGATTGAATACTGGGGGCCGATTCTCTTCGTGATTGGCATTGGCGTTTGGTTCGCCGCACTCTTGAGAAGGTGACGATGGCGACAAACGACTACGAAACAATTCAATATCCCGACGGCCGCGTCGAACTCCAGCCCGAGGCCCTTGAAGAAATTAGCGGGAGTCCGCTTTTTAATCGCGATCTCGCGCCGGTGAAGGTTTCGGATCGTAACTGGACGACTTACAACTACGCCGCACTCTGGATCAGCATGGCCCACTGCATCCCGACTTACATGCTTTCGTCGGGGTTGATCAGCGCCGGAATGAATTGGTGGCAAGCGCTGATCACGATCCTGCTCGGCAACACGATCGTTCTGATTCCGATCCTGCTCAACTCGCACCCCGGGACCAAATACGGAATTCCCTTCCCGGTTTTCGCGCGCGCGAGTTATGGAACTTATGGATCGAATCTTCCGGCGCTGATGCGCGCGATTGTCGCTTGCGGCTGGTTTGGAATCCAGGCCTGGATCGGCGGCGAAGCGCTCAACACTCTGTTTGCGGCCATCGTGCCGGGTTGGAACACACTGCTGGGTGGACCAATTGGGGGACATCCACCCACCGAATGGATTTCGTTTCTACTTTTCTGGGGCCTGAACATTTACATCATCTATCGGGGGATGGACCTGCTCAGAAAAGTTGAGAACTGGGCTGCCCCGTTTGTGCTGATTATGACGTCGCTGTTGCTGGCTTGGGCAATTTGGAAAGCGCACGGACTCGGTTACCTGCTGACGCAGCAGAGTAAATTTCACAGCTTGGGAGAGTTTTGGCCGATCTTCATTCCGTCGTTAACCGGCATGATCGGATTCTGGGCCACGCTTTCGCTCAATATGCCGGACTTTACGCGCTTTGGGCACAGCCAGCGCGAACAAGCTGTCGGCCAGGTCGTCGCGCTGCCGACGACGATGACGGTGTTCGCGGCGATGGGCGTAATGATTACCTCCGCCGCGGTCATTATTTATCCAAACATGAAAGCCGACGAGCTTTGGGATCCGATGAAATTGGTCGGACAATTTCATCAGGTGATAATCGTCGCAATTTCAATGTTCACGGTGGTAGTTGCGACCCTGGCGGTAAACATCGCGGCGAACGTTGTCTCGCCGGCGAATGATTTTGCGAATGCATTTCCGAAACTGATTTCGTTTCGCACCGGTGGTCTCATCACCGGAATCATTGGCATCCTGATGCAGCCGTGGCGTCTGCTTGCTGATCCTTCGGGCTACATTTTCACCTGGCTGGTTGGATATTCCGGCGGACTCGCGTCAATCGCCGGGGTCTTGATTATGGACTATTGGCTGGTGCGGAAGAAAAGATTACGACTTGGTGATTTGTACCGGCCTCGCGGGGTCTACACCTACAACGGCGGCTGGAACTGGCGGGCGCTGTTGGCGACGTTGATCGGTTGCGCGCTGGCGTGGGCTGGGCCAATTCTGGCGCGCTTCGGCGTGGTAGTGGACTTGCTGCAAACGCTCTATAATTACGCTTGGTTTGTCGGTTTCGGGGCCGCCGCGATCACCTATCTCATCTTAATGAAGGTGGCACGCCCGGAAGGTGGGACTCGGCTAGGTGACGGGGAGCCGTTCCCTGGCTCGTAGGAGCCAAATATTTGTAGCCATCGGCGGCTCTTCAGAACGAAGCTCGGTCAAGAGCGACCAGTCGCTCTTGACCGAGCTTGAATTCAATAACGCTACGTTCCAAACTATAAATATTTCGTCCCTACGGGACTAAAGCGGCGGTTGTTGCCTGATCGAGTTAGTTAGTATGAGGAGCGAAAATGTCACGAACAGTTAAATGCGGATTGATTCAAGCAAGGAATGCGGCGCCGACAGACGCACCGATCGAAGAGATCAAGCGTCGGAATATTGAAAAGCATCTGGCGATGATCGAAGACGCTGCCAAACAGGGCGTGCAGATGCTGTGCATGCAGGAAGTCTTCACGACACCATACTTCTGCGCCGAACAGCAGACACGTTGGTACGAAGCCGTCGAGAAAATTCCCGAAGGACCGACCACGAAGTTAATGCAAGAGGCGGCGAAGAAACACAATATGGTGATCGTCGTCCCGATTTACGAAGAGGAGATCACCGGCATTTACTACAACACCGCCGCCGTGATCGATGCCGATGGAACGTATCTCGGCAAGTATCGCAAGCATCACATTCCGCACGTCAATCCGGGCTTCTGGGAAAAATTTTATTTCCGTCCCGGCAACCTTGGCTATCCAGCCTTCGATACCGCCTATGCACGCATTGGCGTTTACATTTGCTATGACCGCCACTTTCCGGAAGGCGCGCGTGTCCTGGGATTGAATGGTGCGGAGATCGTTTTTAATCCGTCCGCGACGGTGGCAGGTCTGTCGGAATATTTGTGGAAGTTAGAGCAACCCGCGCACGCGGTCGCCAACGGTTATTTTGTCGGGGCCATCAATCGCGTCGGACACGAACAGCCTTGGGACATCGGCGAGTTTTACGGTCAGAGCTACTTTTGCGATCCGCGCGGACAGATCATCGCGCAAGCGCCGCGCGATCAGGATGCGCTAGTCGTCGCCGATTTGAATTTGGACATGATCCGAGAAGTGCGTAATACGTGGCAGTTCTTCCGCGATCGGCGGCCGGAGAGTTACGGACAACTGGTGGCGGATTAGCTTCGCGCCTTTGCGTCTTTGCATGAGATCTTTTTCTCGCAAGGGCGCAAAGCCGCCAAGAAAATGACCGATCGGCAAAAGATCTCATCCGGCGTGAAGTGGGAACCGATCATCGGTTATTCACGAGCGGTCCGGGTCGGCAATCGCATCTATGTTACGGGCACGACGGCACTTGGCGACGACGGTGAGATTGTTGGCATCGGCGATGGATACGCCCAGACAGTTCAGGTTTTCAAGAATATCCAAAGCGCTCTGAATCGTTTGGGGGCGGGTCTTGAACACGTTGTCCGCACGCGCATGTTCGTCACTGATATTTCACGCTGGGAAGAATACGGACGCGCTCACGGAGAGTTTCTTCGCGACGTGATGCCCGCGACAACGATGGTCGAAGTTAGTCGGCTGATCGACGAACGAATGCTCGTCGAAATTGAAGTAGACGCGGAACTATAATGTTTAGAGCGAGCTACCGCCCGCTTTTGTCGGGCAATAGCCCGACTCTAAACAAAGGAGTTGATTATGGATCTCTCAATTACAGTCAACGGTATCAAGTTCCCCAATCCATTCCTGCTCGGCTCTGGCCCGCCGGGCACGAACGCGCGCGTACTTGCCAAGTCGTACGACGCCGGCTGGGGCGGCGCGGTGGCGAAGACCGTAAGCCTCGAGTCGAGCAAAGTCGTCAACGTCGTCCCGCGTTACGGCAAGCTGCGTTCGCGCAACAACGGCGAGGTGATCGGTTTTGAAAACATTGAGTTGATCTCAGATCGCCCGATCGAAGTTTGGCTCGAAGAATTTCGGCAGGTGAAGAAAGACTACCCCAACAACATCCTCATTGCCTCGATCATGGAAGAGTACGACAAGGAGCGTTGGCAGGAATTGACGCGCCTGGTCCAGGACACGGGCGTTGACGCTTTTGAATTGAATTTTTCGTGCCCCCATGGAATGACCGAACGCAAGATGGGCTCAGAGATGGGAGAGCATCCCGACCTTACTGAAGAGGTCACAAGCTGGGTTACCGAAGTCGCGAAGGTTCCGGTGTGGGCCAAGATGACGCCGAATATCACAAACATCAAAGAGCCTTCGCAGGCAGCGGTGCGTGGTGGAGCGGATGGAATCTCGGCGATTAACACGATCCTTTCGGTAATCGGCGTGAATCTTGACACGCTTCGTCCGATGCCGACGGTCGAAGGTCACACAGTTCCCGGTGGATACTCCTCACAAGCGGTTCGGCCGATCGCTTTGCGGATGGTCAGCCAGCTTGCGCTTGCATTGCCTAAGGAAGTTTCGATCAGCGGCATCGGCGGCATCGAAAACTCACACGATGCGATCGAGTTTATGCTGCTCGGTGCTTCCACCGTACAGATTTGCACCGGCGTGATGCTTCAGGGCGTGAAGATGGTCGATGAGTTGCAGGACGGGCTCGCAAAATTCATGGCCGACAAAGGCTTCAACTCAGTGCGAGAGATTGTCGGCAAGAGTCTTCCCTACTTTTCAACTCACATGGATCTCGTTAGTCGCATGAAGGAAGCGAAGCGACACAAGGCCGGCGAAGCCGCCCGCGATAACGAATGGGCACAGAAGGATATTACCGAGAAGACCGCTGAGCTGACGTCGAATTAAGAAAGGCAACTGAATTTGGATGCTAAGGAAGGCTAAAAATTCATGGCATACTTTTGCTGTTTGTCGCTTTGACTAGCTTCGTTTGTTTCATTCCCCAACATTGGCATACCTAAGTCCCGCGTCCAGGCGCTCTATCTCCGAGCCAACACTTTACGCTAATATCATCTGCGCGTGGTAAAGGCCCGATTTGATCTTTGGCTACTCCTGACGAACCGCCAACCTTCGGCGGCCCAACACCGATGGATCATCGAATTAGAGAAGCTATCTCCTTCCTGGAAATGGATCCGAGGCAGAAGTTACGACCGGTCGATCTAGCTCGCCAAATACGCCTCTCCGTCTCGCGCCTGCAACACCTCTTTAAGCAAGAGATGGGCATGACGATTGTTGAATACCAACGAAGACTCCGTCTGGATCGTGCGTGCAGTTTGCTGGAAACGACCCAACTCAGCGTCAAGCAAATTGCAGCGCAAGTGGGCGCACAGGATAGCAGCCACTTCATTAGGGACTTCACAAAATATAAAGGATTGTCGCCTCGCCGTTACCGGTTGAATTTCGTTACTGCTTGCATCGCGCAGCGAGAGTAACTCGGGTCTGGACAACTCGCTCTCAATCTCAGGCAGTCAGCAGAATTGGCCAATAAATAGCCAGATCGAACAATAAGTTGTTCTTGCTTGCAACCACGATTGCGGATATCTTCAAGCCCTCAGAATTATCCCCCTCTTACAATCGAATAGTTTGACCCAGACCCGAGGGTTAGCATTAACACCTCGGAGGCTGGTGTTCGTCGTTCATGGCAGCCGCGGGCATTCAGCCGGATGCGATTGGGAGGAAGTATGATGATTAAGAAAAGAATCTTCGCAGCATTTACTCTTACCGCAATTTCTGTTGGGATTTTCGCGATTAGGACTCATCCGACAACGAATGGGCAGACTTCCGCAGAAAATCAACCGCGATCCACTGCTGGCACACCTGAGTCTCCTCGTGCGGGCCGAGCTCCGGAGCACGTGGTGTACAGATTATTTTTTCACCACCTGATGGCGCTCAAGAATCGCGCTGTGGAAATTGAGCGTAAAGGTGGCGACGGGAGTGGTCTGCGCGGCTACTATTTGAAAAAGGCGAATTTGACCAGCGAGCAAGGTCGCGCCTTGGATCAAATAGCCGCTGACTGTGAACGTGAGGTCACAAATTTAGACGCCAAAGCCAAGGGATTAATTACTGCTTTCCGGGCTCGCGCCTTGACGAAACACTCGGTTACCAACGGAACTGTTCCGCCTTTACCTCCTGAATTAACAGCAATGCAACAGCAAAGAAATTCAGCGATATTGCATGCGCGTGAAAAACTACGCGCGGCTCTGGGCGATCAGGCATTTCAACAATTGGACGGTTTCATTAAGGTGGATGCGGAGCGAAATGCGAAACCAGCTCAATTGCAACCTGCCGTTCGGTAACGTGACGTGAGAGTAGTTTCGGGATTAGCGATGAAGGAGGGTACTAACGTGCATATTTCAAAGCTTCATATTGGTTTTCTGGCAATTTTCGTTTGCTTGTTGGGATGTTCGAGCGCGTCGGCCCAGGAGGCGTACGGATATGCCTCTATCGACATCGATCCGAATACCAACACCGGTACTGGCTATGCGATGACGGAGCTCGATTATAATACGGCTGCTTACTATGATGCAGTGGTCGAGGCACACATCGAAGACCAAAACGGGAATGTAATCACCTCAGGCAGCAATGAGGCATACCAGACGGCCGTAGTCACGCTGGGGTTTGGTGACGTGCTTCAGTGCATCACTTATCGAATAATCAGCTATTTGATCCTTGACGCAATCATCTTTGACGACTGTGGTTACGTCGACGTTTTCGGTTTTGGATATCTGGGATTTGATACATGGTGGGGCTGGGGTGATTTTTACAATGATCGGTGGCTTTGCCGCTGGGAACGATGGATAAGACTTGCGCAAATCATCGAGACGGTGACCGAGTGCATCACCGCACATGTTTCATGCAGCACATCCTGGAATAGGATCTTACCGAGTTTGGATTTAAGAGGCACGCCACTACGGCAGAGCAAAGAACTACAGTTCATTACTCTGGAGGCAGGCATGTCAAGCCGCAACGATGCGACAATTAGTTGTTGGGCGACAGACGATTTCAACCAGGGGGTACCGAACGTCTTGATGACGTTTGCCTTCAATACTGCTGCTCCTAACCTCGATGATGGCGGTCATCAGAATCACACCGGCGCCCGGCCGAGAGGAACTATTAATCCCACAAGTATTCGAACGAATGGGGTCGGTAATGCGCAGACTACCTTCACTTCACCACCTTTTTCGGGGTCGGTTGATATAGACATCAGCGCAAACGGCTCTCACGTGGATACGCAACGAATGACCACTGTCGTCCCTAATTTACAGCAGTTGTTGGGCGGGACTAATTACCGGCTGATTGGCGGAGCCCCCAACAACAACTATCATCCATCGAATCACTGGGTAAAGCCAGACGTAATTACAAGCCTCCAACAGATAGCGAACGATTACGCCGGCCAAATTTATCCCAATGGCTTCCCCGCACCGCCGCCTGGTACTCCTGTCGACGCGGGCGATGCGGCAACAGACTACTATAAACTCCATTACAACGACTGTAGCCTGCGGCTGGGTGGAAAATTTGATATTCGTCCTGTTCCGCCAAGGTGGAGCGTGAACGCCGCGCACGACGAGCACCGCGTCGGCGTCAACTGTGACGTACGCGACCGCAACGTTCCTAATGACATGGTAACTGTTGGTGGCACCCAGCAGAGCCGCTGGACAGTTCTCACTCAAATCTTTTTTAATCGCGGCTCAACTGGAACACAGCACGAAACGAACCCTCCCCATTGGCATCTCCGATTCTATCGGGGCGCGCAGGTTGCCGCAGCTGAGGATATGACGCCATTTAATGGAACGCCCGCAACTATTCCAGGAGCTGTCCAGGCCGAAGAGTTCGACATCGGCGATTATGGCGTTGCGTTTTCTGTGCCGCCGCCAGCGGATCCTAATGACGAAGAAGGATCCAGCGTTGACACGTACGATGCCAGCGACGGCAGCACATCACTGATGTCAGTTTCCGGTCAATGGACCGCGTATACGGTGAACATTGCCGCGAGCGACACTTACACTTTGAATGCGAGAGTTGCCTCGCCATATGGTTCCGTATTTCATGTCGACGTGGATGGCGTGGACAAGACCGGATCCATCTCTATCCCGAACACTGGATCATGGGACAGTTACCAAATGGTAACCGTTAGTAACATTGCCTTGGACGGGGGGCAGCACGTGATGACCATCGTGATGGATTCCGGAGGCGGAAACGTCGATTATCTCACTTGGAGCGTTTACCGGCCTTGTAATCCGACGAATTTTCAACTTACCTCGTGCTGGAATCACGGCGGCGATTGGGATTACGATATCTGTCGATGCGTTTACTACTGATGTCACAGTCTCGAGCAGGATATTGGTTGTTGCTCCGGTGCTTCGCTCTCACGGTCGTTGTCGGCTTGTCGATCAGTTCGCTTGGCTGTTCTCAAGTGCAGCAAGCCAAAACGAAAGCGCAGCGCGCGCCGCTGGAAAAGCAACAACGCGAATACAAGAGTCCCGTTAACTACGCGCCGCGCGAGACTGGATACGACCGCAAGACCGGGAAGCCGATCGCCTACGATCATAAACCTCGCATTGAGATGTTGGATCAAAAGTCCGGGAAGTATCTATTGAAATGGATCGGGTATGATAGGAAGGAAAAAACTGTAGTCTTCCAACGTGGCGACGCAGTAGACATTATTGTAAGCGCCAGCGCCTCGAAAACATCTCAGGGCTATTTGTACAGCTATCAGGCCGCCAATCTTCCATCGAGTGGTACATACCTGTCAGGCTTTATCTTGCAAAACTATGCCCAGGATGCCAGACCCTACGAGGTAAATGGGGTCAGCACAACTCTGGCGGACTTACGGCTACTGGATAGTTTTCGAAATCTTCCGCGTGATCGATCCTCGCCACAGGTGGGCGGTATTTTGATCGGACAGATGTCCAGTTCGATTGAGCAGTTTAGTAAAGGTAGCTGGATTAATTTTGCTCCTCTGGCGCGAGATAATCCCCTGATTACGCCCGGTAGAATTCTTGACGTGAAGTTAACCTCCGGGGCACCGCCGGGCTTGGTCGAATGCCGTGTAACCGGAGGGCAGTTGACGCTACAGGGTGTCGATGAGGATATGCCGGCAGTGCTGGAAGATATGCTGCCAGGCTACGAAGAGTTTCCTCATGGATACACCATCGGCCCGGTTGAAAACCTAAAGACTCTTCCTCAGGCTGAAAAACTGAAATACATCCTCGACCGGCTTCCGCTGTTCCGTAAAGCCGGATGGATTACGGACGAGGTGATGCACAGATACGAACAATCCTTGAAAACTGGTGATCTTCAATCCTTAGTCAAAGCGTCAGCGCAGGATCTGGAAACCGAGCAAATAACAACCGAAGTATTCGCGATCATTCAGGGAATGAAGTGATGCCACTGACTTCACCCTTTCGCCAAATGTCGCGGGGGCTCACATCACTTTTTAGCGCGACACAGTTCGGTGCAATACTACTCGAAGATCGCGACCACCGGGGCGTGATCCGACGGCCGCTCCCAACCACGCGGTTCTTTATCAATCCAGGTGTTCCTGCTGCGCGCGGCCAGTGGCGCAGACACCCAAATGTGATCGATACGCAAACCTAAGTTACGACGAAAACCACCCGCGCGATAATCCCACCATGAATAATGCCCACCCGCTTCCGTGTGCAAACGAAACGTATCGGTGAATCCCCACGTTTTGATGTCCTGCAAAGCCGCGCGCTCAGGCTCGCTAAAAAGAATTCGGTTTTGCCACAAACGAGGATCGTGGACGTCGTGCTCTTCAGGCGCAACGTTGAAATCACCGCAAAGCAACACCGGAGTCTTCGGGTCGTATTGCTGATCGAAGAATTCGCGCAGTCGCTTCATCCAATTAAGTTTAAACTGATATTTTTCTGAGCCGACAATCTGACCGTTGGGAACGTAGACGTCGATGATGCGAATGCCGGCGATGTCCGCCGCCAGCAGGCGCGACTGGCTGTTGACGTCGTCTTCGGGAAAACCTCGCCGAACGCTCGCGCATCCGGCCCTGGAAATAATCGCCACTCCGTTGTAACTCTGCTGACCAAAGATTACGCAGTCATAACCAAGGCCTTTGAATTCGAGCAAAGGAAATTTTTCATCCGCACATTTGGTTTCCTGAATACAGAGGACGTCAGGCTGCACTGCGGCGAGCCAACGCGTGACGTGGGGCAGACGAGCGATTATCGAATTGACGTTCCAGGTCGCGATTTTCATTAGTTTCGGGTTTCGGGTTTGGAGTTTCGAGTTCGGAGCTCAGAACCAAAGAGACGACTGAGATCTAGCGGTGATGCACGATAAGAGTAAACATAACTCGAAAGTTGAGACTCGAAACTCGAAACTGCTTAGAGCGTAGTTATTAGCCCAGCCAGCAACGCACCGCGCAAGGGAATGTTATCGACAACAATGTGTTCATGCGCTGCGTGCGCACCGTCGCCCTCAATACCAAGTCCGTCAAGCACGCCCACGCCTAACGCGCCGACAAAATTTCCGTCCGAAGCGCCGCCGACGCCGGCTTCGCCAAGTTCGAACTCAAGTAACGCTGCGATCGCACGCGCCTGCTCGTAAAGCGACACTACTTTGGCGGTGCGTTCCAGAGGCGGACGATTGATGCCCCCGCGAACGGTTATTCGTGCCCGTTCGTCAAACGGCTTCAGATTACGGATTAGACTTTCGATCCGGCGGCCTTCGTCGTCCGAGCTGAAACGTAAGTCTATTTCCGCGCGAGCTTCGGCCGGCACAACATTCGAATGCGTACCGCCGTGCACAACAGTGACAGTAACCGTAGTTCCGGTAGACGGATTATTCAATTCGTGCAACCGCAATGTTTGCCGAGCGAGCTCCAGCACCGCGCTCACACCTTTCTCAGGATCGAGTCCCGCGTGCGCAGCGCGGCCATGGACTTCGATGGAAAACATTCCGGTTCCTTTTCTCGCGGTTTTTACTCGGCCGCCATTCGCTGGCGGTTCAAGCACCAGAACGGCGCGCGCATTTTTGGCTTCGGCTTCGACCAAAGCGCGGCCGCTGGGGCTGCCGCTCTCTTCGTCGCAAGTCAAGAGAATTGTCACTGGAGATTGCGGCCGTGCGTTAATCGCTTCACACGCGCGCAACGTTTCGAGCGCCAGCGCGCAATTTGCCTTCATGTCAAAAATACCGGGGCCATAGATGCGATTCCCCTCGGCGCGCCACGGCCGCTCCTTGATCGACCCGCGCGCGTGAACAGTGTCCGTGTGACCGAGAATTAGAATCGGAACCATGTCATTCTTTTCCGCAAACGCGCGAATGCGCAGATGTTCGCCAAACTCTTCGCTCGCTATTCGCTCAACTGAGCTAACGGCATTGATGCTGCCCGCGGCGCTGGCAAGCAACGTCACCACCGCGCTGCTCCCGTCCTTATCGCCAGACGGCGATTCGGTTTCAACCAAAGCGCAGGTCAACGAAAGCAACTCGTGCTGACGCGAGACAAAGTGGTCCCGAAGCACCGCTGCTTTTTCTCGGCTCAATTGGTTTGCCATTCTCTGTCTAGGCTTTAATTAATTCGGATCGTGAAGTCAATTGATCGATTCGCGAACCGTTAACTTCAAATCCAATTCCCGGCTTGTCCGGCGCCGCGATCGTCCCGCACGAAGTGACCGTGACTGGCGGGTCAACAATGTCTTCTTCCCAATATCGTGCACTCGCTGAGACATCGCCGGGCAAACTAAACCCCGACAGCGTGGCCATCGCTATATTGTGTGCGCGGCCAATCCCCGATTCCAGCATGCCGCCACACCACACCGGAATTCCACGCTCTCGCGCGATGCTTTCAACGCGCTTCGCTTGTGCGTGCCCGCCCACGCGGCCGAGCTTCACATTAATGATCCGGCATGCGCTCAGGTCGACTGCATATTTCGCATCTTCTGGTGTGCGCACTGATTCATCGAGACAAACCGGCGTCTTGATCTGTTTCTGCAATTCTGCGTGATCGAACATGTCGTCGTATGCGAGCGGTTGTTCGATCATCATGAGATTGAATTCATCCAAAGCTTTGAACAGCGCCGCATCGTCCAGCGTATAGGCAGAATTCGCATCGGCCATCAATCGGATTGCCGGAAAGCGCTCACGGACTCGCCGCACAATATCGAGGTCCCAACCTGGCTTGATTTTGATTTTGATTCGCTGGTAGCCGTCGGCCAGCTCCTTTTCGATCTTTTCGAGTAAAGCCTGCGGCGACTCCTGGATGCCGATGGACACTCCGCATGCAATTTCCTCATTTACGCCGCCGAGGTGTCTCCACAAAGGATTGCCCGCGCGCTTTGCTTCCAGATCCCAACAGGCAGTTTCGATCGCGGCCTTGGCCATGCGATTGCCACGAACCCGCTTCATCAGGTCGTATGTGGCCGCGGCATTTTCAACCTCGCGACCAACAACCATCGGCGCAAGAAACTCCGTCAACGTCGCCCAGGCAGTTTCGGTCCATTCTTCAGAGTAAAACGGTCCTTCGCCCGCGGTGCATTCGCCCCAACCTTCACCGCCCTCGCTCTCGATCACCCGCGCGAGGATGATTCGTCGCTCGGTCGTGCGGCCAAAACTGGTCTCGAAAAAATGAATCAGCGGCAGGCGAATTTCACGCAGCTCAATCGAAGAAATGATCACTAACTAAGCGACTCCTGAAGATTTTATTCAAGAGATTATGCCTGAGGCGCGCGCAGTTGTCAGTAACTTTGGTGGTCGGCCCTTTGGCGAAGGCTTATTCGGTGGAGACTTTGTTCTGATTCTGGAGCGCGGCGCGCATTGTATGCCAGGAAAGCGTCGCGCATTTCACGCGCACCGGGAACTCGCGCACGCCCGCAAAAATCTTCAAACGCCCCAGCTTGTTCGGATCTGACTCGGCATCAAGATCACCCGTAACCATGCGATGAAATTCGCCGAACAGCTCTTCGATTTCCGGCTTCGTCTTTCCCTTCACGGCCTGCGTCATCATGCTTGCCGAAGCCTTTGAAATCGCACAGCCCGAACCTTCGAAGCTGACGTCCTTGATGCGGTCGTCTTCAATTTGCAGGTAGACGTTTAGCTGATCGCCGCACAGAGGATTGAAACCTTCGGCACTGCGGTTGGCGGCTTCCAACTTATGAAAATTCCGCGGCTTCTTGTTGTGATCGAGGATGACCTGTTGATAAAGCTCAGAGAGTTCCGACATTTCTATGATAGTTTCCAGTCTAATTGTTAGTCTCGCGAATTTCCGAGATGCGCAGTTTCTCAACGTCCGCCAAGTCTTGCTTTCTGCCCACGGCTTCTTTGTTGACTATTAGATCAACTCTCGAGAGAAAATTGGTTTCGATGTCCCCGATTAAGGCGCGCTTTCGGCGTTCCCAGGCGCCTGCGAACGTCAGGCCCGTCAAATTAAATAGAATGTCAATTCGGTTCGGGGCAATTCCCATGGTGAAGAAGAAGCCCTCGCGCATGAAATCCGAGGCCTTCATTGAAGACACGGGTGCACCGTATTTTAGGAGTGCCCGAAACACTTTTTCCGAGTTATCAGGATCGGGACTAACCCAAATGTCCAGGTCTTTGGTATATCGTGGCTCCGTGTATTTGATGAGAGCATAACCACCAACGATGAGATATTTAACTTTCTCTTCGTTGAAAGCTCGCAACAAATCTCTGAAGTCTTGATTCACTCAAGTCTTCTCCCTTTAGCGCGTGGGCTTCCAAAACGATGTCCCAGGCCGCCGCAAATTTTGTGGCATCGCTTTGATTCTGCCAGTATTGCAAATCCGGGAATCTCTCTGCGTCTTCCAGTCTGCCATACCATACCTTAATGTTCCGTTTTTCTACTGACATCAGCCAAATACCTCAATCACCTTTTCAATAGCCTGCGCCAGTCGATCGACTTCTTCTTTCGTGTTGTAGAAGGCAAACGACGCGCGCGCCGTGGCCGGAATATTGAAACGCCGCATTACCGGTTGGGCACAGTGGTGGCCGGCGCGCACGGCGATGCCCTGCTGATCGAGGATGGTTCCGATATCGTGTGGATGAACTGAGTCGATCACAAACGACAGCACGCTCAACTTTTCACGCGCCGTGCCAATGATGCGGACGCCTTCGATCGCCGAAACGCGCTCAGTCGCGTAACGCAGCAGCTCGTGCTCGTAGACGGCTGCTTTTTCCCGGCCGATGATATTCAGGTAATCAATCGCGGCGCCTAAACCAATCTGGGACGCGATTGCCGGAGTGCCGGCTTCAAATTTGTTCGGCAGATCGGCGTAGGTGGTTTTTTCAAACGTTACGCTCTTGATCATGTCACCGCCGCCCTGGAAGGGATTCATCTTTTCGAGCAGCGAAGCCTTGCCGTAGACCACGCCGCTGCCGGTCGGAGCGAACATCTTGTGGCCCGAGAACGCATAGAAGTCGCAGTCAAGATCCTGCACGTCGATTGGCATGTGCGGCGCCGATTGCGCGCCGTCAATCAACACTGGCACGCCGTATTTGTGGGCGCTGTCGATCATCCGTTTGATGGGATTGACCGTGCCCAGCGCGTTCGAAACATGGGTCACTGCGACTAATCTGATTTTTTCGTTCAGCAGTGCGTCGTATTCATCCAAAAGCAACTCGCCCGCGTCGTTCATGGGAATCACGCACAGGCGCGCGCCTTTTTCTTCACAGAGCATCTGCCATGGAACTATGTTCGCGTGGTGCTCCATTGCCGAGATAATGATCTCGTCGCCGGCGCCGATGAACTTGCGGCCGTAACCGTGCATGACGAGATTGATGCCCTCGGTAGCGCCGCGGACGAAGATACATTCTTTAGCTTCGCGCGCATTGATAAAGCGCTTCACTTTCTCGCGCGCTCCTTCGTAGGCAGTCGTGGCCTTCATGCTGAGGTAATGCACGCCCCGATGAATATTTGAATGCTCCTGCTTAAGATATTGACTGCCACGCTCAATGACCATCTGCGGCACCTGCGACGACGCGGCATTGTCGAGATAGATGAGCGGCTTACCGTTCACCGTTTGAGTCAATACGGGAAAATCTTTGCGAATGCGCTCGACGTCCCAGACATCCGCCGGTTTGGATTTGATCGGAACTAATTGTTCTACGGTGACCATCTTAAAAACTCGCGCCGACTTGTTCAGTCCACGATCAGACTGGCATGCAGCCGGTGCAATACTGCCGTGTCTAGTTCCCTCTTAATCGAATCGATCGTGATTTTCTCGATCACTTCCTCGGCGAATCCATAAGTCAAGATATTCCGCGCCAGGGCCGGATTAATGCCCCGGCTTTCGAGATAAAAGACCTCATCTTCGTCCAATTGGCCGATGGCTGCGCCGTGCGCGCACTTCACGTCGTCGGCAAAAATCTCGAGCTGCGGTTTTGTATCAACATGAGCTTCGTTCGAAAGCAGCAGGTTCTTGTTCGTTTGTCGCGCGTCAGTTTGCTGCGCGCCGTGTCGCACAAAAACTTTACCGTTGAAAACCGCGCGCGATTTGCCGTCGAGAATTCCTTTGTAGAGCTGATGGCTGGTACAGCGCGGTTGGCGATGATCGATCACCGAATGGGTATCGGTATGTTGATCTCCGTCAACCATGTAGAGCCCGTCCACTCGGCATTCGGCCCCTTCATGATCCATCATCACGCCGATGTCGTGACGTGAAAGCGCCGCCCCAAGATTAATCGCCGTCGTGTCATAGCCGGCGTTTCGGCCCACGTCAACCTTGGTCGTGGCAACATGGAAAGCACGAGGACTCTCGCGCTGAACGCGGAAATGCTGCAGCCGCGCGCTCTCGCTGACAACCATCTCGACGATTGCATTATTTAGATACCGGCTCTCGTCGACGCTCGCGTAGCTTTCGATGATCGTCGCTTCACTACCCTTCTCAACGATGATCAGCGCGCGTGGAAACGAAGCAAAAGGAGTCGCGCGATCAACCGACCCTGAAATGAAAAGTAGATGAATCGGCGCGTCAATTTTCGCGCCCGATGGAATCCTGATGAACGCGCCGCTGGAAAACAGCGCAGTATTGAGGGCCGTAAACCCATTTTGGTCCGGCCTGGCATAGCGCGCCAGGTGCTCGAGGACAATCGATTCATCCTGCCCGGCTCGCACGCCTGCGACAAGATCGACCGGGGCAATCGGCAATCCATCAAATGATGACAACTCCTTCTGGAAAACTCCGTTCACGAAAACGAGCTGGCTTTCATGCGCTTCATCGAGGAGAAAACGCGCCAAGTTATTTTCTCCCGTCAGCCGCGCTTCAGAACTCACGGTCGGCGGCGCAAAGTTCGTCTTGGCAATCGGCGCAACATTGGTGTATTTCCACTCTTCATCTGCGACGGTCGGAAAACCCACCTGCTCAAAACGCTCAAAAGCGTTCTCGCGCAATTGACGCAGCCAATGAGGCTCAGTTCGACTCGCCTGTTCGGATTGCGCTCGAAACACCGATGAATACGTGCTTTCTTCTCTCGCTAGTTGCGTCAACATCGTTAACTCGCCGCAGGCGCCCTGGCCGTCTTTTCGTTTCCGTTCTTCAGCCAATCGTAGCCTTTTTCTTCCAGCTCGAGCGCCAGCTCTTTGCCGCCTTCTTTTACGATTCGGCCACCGAACAGCACATGCACATAGTCCGGGACGATGTAGTTGAGCAGTCGCTGATAATGAGTGACTAAAATTACTGCCTTTTCAGGATCGTGAAGTTTGTTGACGCCTTCGGCCACGATTCTCAACGCGTCGATGTCGAGCCCCGAATCCGTCTCGTCCAAAACGGCGAGCTTCGGATCGAGCACCGCCATTTGGAGAATTTCGTTGCGCTTTTTCTCGCCACCGGAAAAACCTTCGTTCACGGAACGCGTCATGAAACTCGCATCCATCTCAACAATCGCGGCCTTTTCCTTTAGCAGATCCTTGAACTCGAGTGGGTCGAGTTCTTCGGCCCCGAGATGTTTTTGTTTTTCGTTATACGCCAGCCGCAAAAACTGCGCATTCGATACTCCGGGAACCTCGATTGGATATTGAAATGCCATGAACACGCCTTCGCGGGCGCGCTCGTCAGGAGACATTTCCAAAAGGCTTTTACCGTCATAGATCACTTCGCCGCTGGTTACTTCGTAAGACGGATGCCCGGCGAGCACTTTTGCCAGCGTCGATTTGCCCGAACCGTTTGGGCCCATGATCGCGTGCACCTCGCCCTTGTTAACATTCAGGTTGATGCCTTTCAAAATTTCGTTGCCATCAACCGATGCGTATAAATTGCGAATCTCTAACATGAAAATTCACTCCATGAATTCAGGAGACAGGGGTCGGGGGTCAGAGGCCGGCAAGACAAACCGCCAACCCCCGGCCCCCGACTGCTGAATCCCATTTTTACCCCACCGCGCCTTCAAGCTTCAACCCCAACAGACGCGTGGCCTCGACCGCAAACTCCATCGGGAGTTGCAGAAACACGTCCTTGCAAAAACCGTTGATGATGAGTGAAACGGCGTCCTCCTGCGAAATTCCGCGCTGCATTAGATAGAACAACTGCTCTTCACTTATGCGCGAGGTCGAAGCCTCGTGCTCGACCTGCGAAGTGTCGTTCATCACTTCGATATACGGAAAAGTATTCGCCCCGGCGTTCGAACCGATTAGCATCGAATCGCACTGCGTATAGTTCCGCGAGTTCGAAGCCTTCGGCATGATCTTCACCAGACCACGATAGCTGTTGTTGGCGTGGCCGGCAGAAATACCTTTCGAGATGATCGTCGAGCGCGTGTTCTTCCCCAGATGGATCATCTTCGTCCCGGTGTCGGCTTGCTGGGCGTGATTCGTCAGGGCGACGGAATAAAATTCTCCGATCGAGTTGTCTCCGAGGAGAATGCACGACGGGTATTTCCAGGTGATCGCCGAGCCAGTCTCCACCTGAGTCCACGAAATCTTCGAGTTGCAACCGGCGCACTTGCCACGCTTGGTAACGAAGTTGTAAATGCCGCCGCGACCTTCTTCGTCGCCGGCATACCAGTTTTGCACGGTTGAGTATTTGATTTCGGCATTGTCCAGTGCGACCAGCTCTACTACCGCCGCATGCAGTTGATTCTTATCAAACTTCGGCGCCGTGCAGCCCTCGAGATAAGAAACATACGCGCCTTCTTCGGCAACGATCAGCGTGCGCTCGAACTGTCCGGATTCGGAGTTATTGATTCGGAAGTATGTCGACAACTCCATGGGACAGCGCACACCTCTGGGGATGAAACAAAATGAGCCGTCCGAAAAGACCGCGCTGTTCAAAGCCGCGTAAAAGTTGTCGTTCGTAGGCACGACTGAGCCCAGGTATTTCCGCACTATCTCCGGATGCTCCCGCACAGCTTCGCTGAATGAACAGAAAATCACGCCGTGCTTTTTCAATTTTTCTTTGTAAGTCGTGGCAACTGAAACAGAATCAAAAACTGCGTCAACGGCTACGCCCGCCAGCTGTTTCTGCTCAGACAAAGGAATGCCAAGTTTCTCAAAGGTCCGCAGCAATTCAGGATCAACTTCATCCAGACTCGCTTTCACTGCTTTCTGCCGGGGGGCGCTGTAGTAGATGATGTCCTGGTAATTAACTTCCGGAAAGGTAATGTTCGGCCAGCGGCGAGGCTCTTTCATCGTCAACCAATGACGATAAGCCTTCAGACGAAACTCGAGCATCCATTCAGGTTCGTTTTTTTTAGCCGAGATCAAACGAACGGTATCCTCGCTTAATCCGCGCGGAATCGTCTCAGCTTCAATGTCCGTCACCCAGCCGTATTTGTATTCTCTATTTGTAAGTATTTCAGCAGTGCTCATGTTTCACTCTTACGATCAAAGTTCAGCGCTCAAACCTCAGGTTGTGCGTCTTGAAGAAGGCAAGCTAAAGCTTGAATTCTCAGCCGTCCGCATTGGTCCCAGTTGGCTTTGCAGTTTCTGGATCTGGTGCAATGTCGCATCAACCTTTGCCTCGCTGCCGATCAATTGCGCCAAAGTGATTTCGGACAGCGCGTTCTGCACAATCTCATGCAGACCCACAATCACCGGACGTATGCCGCAGTCGCTCGTGTGAATGCAAACATCCAACACGCCGGCGTGCGACTTACAAAAGCGATCTACGGTCTCTTCGTCCAAAATGCGAATTACTTCGTTCAGCCGAACTTCGGACGCCGGACGAGCCAACGTGTAACCGCCCTTGGTTCCGCGTTGCGACTTCACCAATCCGGCCTTATTCAAAATCCACATCAGCTTGCCGGCATTCGCCACCGATAAGCCTTCGCGGTCAGCGATCTGAGCAAGGGTCAACGATTCGCCGTTTTCCTCCGCGCGCGCCAATTGCACCAGGCATCGCAAGCCGTATTCTTCCTGTGCGGAAATCTTCATCGACCTATAGTTTGAAATCCAGCGGCCAAATTCAAGCTCGATTATAGCATTCTTGACTTTTTCGTCAAGTATTGGCTAAGTCGCTGATTCACCAGACAGATACCGATAGACTCTGGCTCAGGAACCTTCATATCATCGTCAACACTTTTGGTACGTATCGCGCGGAACCGATTTGACTTACAATTCTCCGGTGTCACCAAAGTTTCTTAGCGCGCCCTGGTTGCGCTATCTGGTTTCGCTTTCAGGCATCGTCGCCGCAACGGCAATGCTTAAGCTCCCAGGCGCGCCAATCAATCCCACCACAGTTGCCCTGGTGTTCGTGTTGGTCGTCCTGTTTGTCGCCGCCGCCTGGGGATCACGACCGGCAATTCTCGCTTCGCTTTTTGGGGTAGTCTGTTTCAATTTCTTCTTCCTGCCTCCGTACGGCACATTCACGATTGCGGATCCCGACAATTGGATCGCGCTCTTTGCTTTTCTGATTACCGCAGTCACCGCCGGACAGCTTTCCGCGCACGCGCGCCGGCGGGCGGAAGAGGCTGTCGCCGCGCGGCGCGAGATCGAGCGTTTGTATTATGAGCTTCAAGACACGTTCGAAAGATCCGCGCAAGCCAAAGCGCTGAAACAAAGCGAGCGATTGAAATCTGCGTTGCTCGACGCAGTGACTCATGATCTGCGCACGCCGCTGACTTCGATTAAGGCGTCAGTGACTACCCTGATTGAGGAGTTTCGCTCGCAAACTTCCGGAGAGAACGCGGGAAGACTCGATGATGAAAGCCGCAAAGATATGCTCGCGGTCATAAACGAAGAAGCAGACCGTCTCGATCACTTCATCGAAGGATTGACGAAGCTGGCGCGCATCGAGGCCGGCGAATTACAACTGCGAAGACACTGGAGCTCAATGGGAGAAATCATTAGAACGGCCCTCAAGCGCGCCGAGCCGCGCACGCGTGAACATCAGATCGACGTCACGATCGAAGACGAACTGCCGGCCGTGCGAGTTGACGAACATGCTGTCGCCGAAGTCGTCTATACGTTGCTCGATAACGCCGCCAAGTATTCGCCGCCGGGCTCGGCCGTCCGAGTCAGCGCAAGATCAAATGACGACGAAACGGTTAGACTGGTAATTGAGGACCATGGGCCCGGAATTCCGGTCGAGCTACGCGAGCGCGTCTTTGACAAATTCTTTCGCGCCATGCGCGATGGCGATGCTCGCGGACAGAAATCAGCAGGCAGCGGAATGGGTCTGGCGATTGCCAAGGGAATCGTGGAAGCTCACGGCGGGAGAATCTGGATTGAGGACAGCGCGGACCAGCCGGGTACGAAATTTATCGTCGCGCTGCCAACCGGCGATGAAGACGGCGCCAGACTTTCTTCGCAGTTGATTGGGCAGACGCGTGAAGAATGGCCATGAACGAGAGACCGCGCATACTTGTGGTTGATGACGAGCCGCAGCTTACTCGCGTTTTGCGCACGAGTCTGGTGACGCATGGCTACGACGTTCGCGTTGCCGACGATGGCGAATCAGCTTTGAAGATTTTTCGCGACTGGAGCCCCGGGCTGATCGTGACGGATTTGGCGATGCCTAACCTCGGGGGACTTGAGCTTTGTCGTGAAGTCCGCGCTCTTTCGGATGTTCCGATCATCGTGCTTTCGGTCCGAGGCGAAGAAAAAACCAAAGTGGAAGCGCTTGATGCCGGAGCCGACGATTACGTCACCAAGCCTTTCGGCATGGACGAATTGCTGGCCAGAGTTCGGGCCACGTTGCGACGCGCTCCCGCCGATCAGGCGTCGAAGATCCTCGACGTTGGGGATTTTCGGGTCGACATTGAAGGTCACAGCATCACTCATCGAGAGAAAGAACTGCGCTTAACCCCGAAAGAATACGATTTGATGGTCTACTTTGTCCGCCATCCCGGAAAGGTGCTCACGCATCGGGCGTTACTCGCGGCTGTTTGGGGCGGCGACTACACAGAGCAGACTGAATACCTTCGCGTTTTCATCGGCCAACTCAGAAAAAAGATCGAAGCAGATCCATCTAACCCACGTTATATTCTCACCGAGCCATGGATTGGGTATCGCTTTAATATCGACAACTGATTACCCTCAACCTGCCATCACGTCCGCATCTTTATAAATTCCTTATGCTTTTGGAAGTACCATTGTCTTCTTTGGTTGAGAGATAAAGTTCAAAAGCCGAGTGGGAGATAGGTATTGATGAAAGGGCACGGAGAATTCTAGTTTCGTGCCCTTTGGTATGCTCGTGGAAAAAGCGGCCGCAACTTTTCAACCCGAAACGACGAACGGACGCACGAAAGTAATCGTCGCCACGTCCGTGATGTTGTCGTTCATCTCGTTCTGGCGCGCTGCGGCGATCGTGCTGAATGATCTGGGCTCGTCCGCCTACTACGTCGGTGGCATCGCCGAGAGAGCAGTGGGTCGCGCTGCTCCCTGGTTCATTCTTGGCGTGATGCTCTTTTCTTACGCGGTGCGCGCAGTTTACATCGAGTCATGTGCGATGTTCACGCGCGGCGGCGTCTATCGCGTCGTCAAGGAAGCAATGGGCGGCACACTCGCGAAACTCTCGGTTTCGGCCTTGATGTTTGACTATATTCTGACCGGGCCGATTTCCGGCGTGTCCGCGGGCCAGTACATTATCGGGTTAATCTCGCAGACGACAGTCTACATCGGACATCCATGGACGCCTTCGGTCGCGACGATCAATTATCTGGCTGCCGGTATCGCCGGCGCAATCACAATTTATTTTTGGTGGCGAAACACTCGCGGCATTCATGAGTCTTCCGACGACGCGCTGCGAATCATGTACATCACCACCGCGATGGTCGTGCTGCTGATTGGCTGGTGCACTTTCACAATCCTGATCAAGCCGGCGATGCAGCGCCTGCCACCTTCGCCTGCGCCACACAATCTTGTCTTTAATACGGACGCCGTCGGCTGGATGCCCAGACTGCTGCCGCGCGCTTTTCAGGAAGTGAAGTCGGAATCTGTTCCGGCAAACCAGCCCGAAGGTCCAACCGAACCGCATTTCAGTATTGTGGCCAACGCCGGCATGCTGATTGGATTGATCGGCATCTTGATGGCCTTCGGTCATTCATTCCTGGCGATGTCGGGTGAAGAGTCGCTGGCCCAGGTCAATCGTGAACTCGAGTATCCAAAACATAAAAACCTGATGCGCGCGGGCTTTGTTATCTTCTTGTATTCGCTGCTTTTTACTTCCCTGGTTTCATTTTTTGCATACGCAATCATTCCGGACAAGGACCGTCCCCTATATTTTGATAATCTGATCAGCGGCATAGCCATCAATCTCGCCGGGCCTATGACATTAAAACTGGCCTTTCAGGGATTCATCGTTCTCGTTGGCTTCCTGATGCTGGCGGGCGCGATTAATACCGCGATCGTCGGCGCCAACGGCGTGCTGAACCGCGTCAGCGAAGACGGAGTAATGACCGATTGGTTTCGCGCGCCGCACAAAAAGTACGGGACGACTTACCGCATGATCAATTTGATCGTGATTCTGCAACTGGTCGCGATCGTCGCCTCGCGCGGGAACACCTACACGCTGGGCGAGGCGTATGCCTTCGGGGTTATCTGGTCCTTCGCGTTCAAGGGACTGGCAGTACTGGTCCTGCGCTTCAAAGACAAGTCGAAGCGCGAATGGAGAGTGCCGTTCAACCTGCGCCTCGACGGCAACGAGATTCCTATCGGCCTTGGCGTGATCACGATGCTTCTGTTTTCAGTTGCCGGCGTGAACCTAATCACGAAAGAAGTGGCAACGATCAGCGGCATTGCATTTACGATCGTCTTTTTCACGATCTTCCTGGTGTCGGAAAAAATTAACGAACGCCAGCGCGCTGAAGAGATTCACACCACTTCCGCGATGGATCAGTTCCGTCTCGCCACCAGCGATAACTTGTCGACGGAAGCTGTTGCCATACGTCCCGGCAACACGATTGTTTTGGTGCGCGATTACAACACCCTTGGACATTTGAAGAAGGCCCTCGAAATTACCCACACGGGCAAAACAGATTTAGTCGTGATGACTGTGCACTTGATGCGCGGCCCTGACACCGGCTATGAAGACATCGCCGAAGATCGCCTGTTTAGCAGATACGAACAATATCTCTTTAGCAAAGTCGTAGCCTTGGCGGAAAAAGCCGGTAAGACTGTGCATCTGCTCGTCGTTCCCTCATCAGATATTTTCCAGGCGATAGCCATGACCGCCGCGCGCCTCGCGACGCGAGATATCATCGCTGGTCGTTCATCGTGGATGACGCCGGAGCAACAGGCAAAGCACCTGGGTGACGCCTGGGAGCATTTACCTGATAAGCCACATCAGCGGGTCCGCTTCCGGGTTATCGGACCCAGTGATGAGATCAAAGATTTCTATCTGGGCGCGCACGCACCAGACCTCACCGATGAAGAGATTCAGTTCATTCACAGACTTTGGCTGGATATCACACGCGAACGCGGATTGGAAAGTGTTCGGCACAAAGATATTGTGATACTGGCGCTCACCCAACTCGCTGAACAATTACACGGCGAAGCACGAGCCAGGATTATGGAACGGCTTCGCTTGTTAAAAAACAGTTCTAGTGAACTCCCACGGATTAGGGAGAGCTTTGATAACGATGATGCTCATCCCATGGCACGCGACAAGACAGCCAGTCATTGAGGTTAATCATTCGCCGTGGAAACTGAGCAATAAATTTCCTACCCAGCCCGACTGTCCAAGCTTCCGAGTCGCCTTTATGAACTCTTAATAAATCTTTGACGCGATCTTTATGCGTCTGGTGCTAGCCTCTGATCGCGCTTTCGAATTTGTGGCGCGAAGTGGGGGCACGATGAAAGAAGAGATTTTTTTCGGGTCCATAGCGCTGGCATTCACCTCGCTGCTTCTTCTCTTGCGCGATCTTTTCTTATCGCGTTTGAGACGCGGAAGAACTCGTTACTACAAACTAAGGCTCGACGACGACCGAGGTGATTCAAGTCAGGAAGACTCTAAGAACAATAAAGCCGCGAAGTTGTCGCTAGCCCCAAAGAAATCGTTGATGGTCCCGACCTCTTCGGACGAGTGGCCGTCAGAAATCGTCGTACCGTCGGAACACTTTAGTCGCAAGTAAGAAGAGTAAAGATGAGTTTTGCTGCGTATCCAATGCTTAAGTTGCGAGCGATCTTTTCCGCCCCGGCCTTACGAACTTCTTACGAACGTATGAATGCCTGGCTTAATTATGGATCCTTGGAAGGAGATCGTTTATGAAACTCAGATTGAGTAAGTTTGTTTCAGCGGCGGGAATTCTTCTCCTGATTACCGTCGCAACGCATGCACAGGGTGCGAACGGGACAGCACCATCATCGAAGTTCGCTCCCTCTTCAGAGCCAAGTCCCGTGCCGCCAACTGCTGAGGGACCGAAGAAAGAAGAGCCGTTGTCTGATCGCGAGAAGGCCTTGCTCGATCGCCTCGATCAGTTGGAGAAGAGATTGGCTGAAGTGGAAAGCCTTTTAAAGAAACCAACGACAGAGCCTGCCACTAGCGAATCAACATCTGCCCAAACTGACTTGGCGTCTGCTGCTACCCCGGCGATTAGTCCACAGGATCAAAGAGCGCAGGGTATGCCTCAGAAAAGGAAGAAATTAGAGCCGTTCGCATTTGCTGATTGGTCATGGATGACCGGCAACGCGCGGACGAAAGACCTGGTCGCGGATTCAAAATTCTTCACTCCCGAAATCAGATTCGATGTGAATTACACCAGCAGCTTCAACCATCCGAAGGACAACACAATTGGTGGTTCGAGCGAGATTTTCCGCTCCGGCGAAGTCCAACTCACACAGTTGGGCCTGGGTGGCGACTTTCATTACGACAACGTTCGTGGCCGGGTGATGACGCAACTCGGGATGTATTCGCAAACTCAACCGCGTAACGATATCAGCGTCGCGCGGGGCCAGTGGAGCCTCGATAACGCCTATCGCTACATCTCGGAAGCTTACGGTGGATATCACATAGACAAAATGCATGGCATCAATGTTGACGCCGGAATCTTCCTGTCTTACATAGGGCTTTGGAGCTTTTACAACTTCGATAACTGGACTTACCAACCTTCGTTCGTTTCATCCAATACTCCGTGGTTCTTCAACGGATTGCGCATACAGATCTTTCCCACTGACAAGCTCAAGATTGAACCTTGGTTCATCAATGGCTGGCAGTCGTACGGCAAGTTCAACAAAGCGCCCGGCGTGGGCGGTCAGATAGCTTGGCGTCCAAACGGCAACATTGCATTCGTCTTCAACAATTACTACGGCGCAGACACGTTGGGCATTCCTGGCCGCAAGCGAGTGCATACGGACGACAGCGTCCAAGTTAAATACTACGACAAGAAGGACAAGATGCTGGACAAGGCCGCGTTCAGCTTTACCCTGGACATCGGATGTGAATACGGCGGCGGAGTTAGCTGTCACAGTAGCAAGCCCGGCGCGCCGGCTCAATATTTCATCGGCTTCATGGCTTACAACCGTTTCTGGTTCAAGAAAGACAAGTTCGGTTTGACCCTTGGCGGTGGCGCGATCAACAACCCGGGACGTTATCTCGTGCTCTTGCCGCCAATCAATGGCGCGACGGCAATCACGGGCACGCCTTACTTCACCGAGAATCCGGGTGATCCATTCAAAGGCTTGGACGGCTCGATTACTTTCGACTACATGCCCAGCCAGTACATTACTTTTCGCGCGGAATACAACCATCGAGCATCGAACGTGCCCTACTGGTCGGGCAAAGGAGGCATAACTCCTGCCGGTGGGAATACCGGCGCTCCCGGCTCGTTCGTGCCAGGCTTCACGCCTGATCTCGTAAAGCAGGAGAAACGATACACGATGGCAATTCTCGTGAAGTTTTGAGGTTGAGCAAAGGAGAAAGTAGCCCGTGCTTGATCTGATCTTTATTGCGATAACGATTCTTTTCTTTCTGATCGCGATCGCCTACGTTCGTTGGTGCGAGAAGTTGCAATGAGGCATAACTCGTGAGCCTTGAATCGATTCTAGGATTGGTAGTCTCAGCGCTGCTGCTGATCTATCTCGTTTACGCGTTGTTACGACCGGAGAGATTCTGACTCTGAGATTTCTATGACTCTGAACGGCTGGCTACAAATATTGATCTTCTTCGCGCTGGTCCTGGCGGTGACGAAACCGCTCGGCGTCTTCATGGCGCACGTCTTCAACCGCGAAAAGACTTTTCTCGACCCGGTGCTGCGTCCGGTCGAACGACTGATTTACAAACTGACCCGCGTCGACGAAACACGTGAGATGCGCTGGACGGAATATGCCGTAACGATGCTCTTGTTCAGCGGCGTGTCGATGCTCCTCCTGTACTTGATGCAACGCTTGCAGGGCCATCTGCCATTCAACCCGCAACATTTCGCGGGCGTTGATTCAAGCGGAAGCAGCACCGCGGCCTACGTAGCCTCCGCGTTTAATACTGCCGCGTCGTTTACCACCAACACGAACTGGCAGAGTTATGTTCCCGAAGTAACGATGAGCTATCTGACGCAGATGGCCGGTCTTGCTTATCACAACTTCGTTTCCGCAGCCGTCGGCATCGCCCTCGCGATCGCTTTCATTCGCGGGATCGCGCGGCGCGAGATGGAGACTATCGGCAACTTCTGGGTGGACATGACGCGCGCGGGTCTGTGGGTTTGTCTTCCCTTCTGTATTGTCGGCGCGCTGGTGCTCGTTGCGGGAGGGCTTCCGCAAAATCTGAAGCGATACGACACGGTGAACTTGGTCGAGAAGCAAACTGTAGAAGTTGATAAGAAAGACGCCGCGGGTAATGTGATTACTAATCCCGATGGCACGAACCAGAAAGAGAAACAGATCGTCGACACGCAGACCATCGCGCAAGGACCAGTCGCCTCCCAGGAGTTCATCAAAGAATGGGGCACGAACGGCGGCGGCTTTTTCAACACCAACAGCGCGCATCCATTCGAAAATCCTACGCCATTCACCAACTTGATTGAGATGTTGGCGATCTTCGCGGTCTCTGCCGGACTCACCTACACACTCGGCCGTATGACTGGATCGCAAAAGCATGGTTGGGCCGTCTTTGCGACGATGGCCGTGCTGTTCTTCGTCGGTATCGCCGTGGCTTACTGGGCCGAAGCGAAAGGCAATCCTTTACTCACTCGAGTCGATCAAACTACCGGCACAATGCAGTCGGGCGGCAACATGGAGGGCAAGGAAGTCCGCTTCGGTCTCGCCAATTCCACGCTCTGGGCCACGATCACGACCGATGCATCGTGCGGCGCCGTCAATTCCATGCACGATTCGTACACGCCGCTGGGCGGGATGGTGCCGCTCGCGAACATCATGCTCAGCGAGGTTGTCTTTGGCGGTGTCGGCGCGGGCATGTACGGCATTCTGATCTACGTCGTGCTTTCAGTTTTCATCGCCGGCCTGATGGTGGGGCGTACGCCTGAGTACCTCGGCAAGAAGATTGAATCTTATGACGTGAAGATGTCGATGCTGGTCGTGTTGGTATTTCCGCTAGTGATTTTGGTTTTCACGGCAATTTCTGTTGTGGCTCCAGGTTTCGGCACCTCGCAGATCGCTAATCAAGGACCACACGGTTTGTCTGAGATTCTCTACGCCTTTACTGAAGGCGCGGGTAACAACGGCTCAGCCTTCGCGGGCATTTCCGCGAACACGCTCTGGTACAACACAACCATCGGAATCACGATGTTGATTGGGCGGTTCTTCATGATCATTCCGATGCTCGCCGTTGCCGGCAATCTCGCGCGCAAGAAGATTGTGCCCCCATCGTTGGGAACTTTTCCGGTGACCACGCCCCTGTTCACTATTTTGCTGGTGAGCGTAATCGTAATTGTCGGCGCACTTACTTTCTTTCCGGCGTTGAGTCTCGGACCGATCGTGGAGCATTTGTTAATGAATGCGGGAAAGACGTTTTGACACTCCCTCTCTCGCTGGGAGAGGGTAACCAAATAATTTCGTATCAGACAGACTATGATCAAGGAAACGAAGAAGCTGGCTATTTGGAACCCGCAGATCGTAAAGCGCGCGATCATTGATTCCATCATTAAGCTGAACCCGCGCAAGATGATGGGTAATCCCGTTATGTTCGTGGTCGAAGCCGGCTGCGTGCTGACAACCGTTCAATTACTTCACGACCTCGTGAGGCCAACTCCCGGAGTCACCAGTGTCGGATTTGAATTGCAAATCACTCTTTGGCTCTGGTTCACAGTCCTGTTTGCAAACTTCGCCGAGGCGATGGCCGAAGGGCGCGGAAAAGCGCAAGCGGACAACTTGCGCAAGTCGAGAACTGAAACCATTGCTCATCGTCGAGCGCCGAATGGTCAAATGGAAGACGTGGCTGCGCCCGACCTGCGCAAAGACGACGTCGTCATCGTCTCAGCCGGCGAGTTCATTCCTGGCGACGGCGAGATCATTGAAGGCGTCGCATCGGTTGATGAATCAGCAATCACCGGAGAGTCTGCGCCGGTAATCCGCGAGGCTGGAGGCGATCGTTCCGCCGTGACGGGCGGCACGCGGGTGCTGTCCGATCAGATTACCATAAGGATTACTTCCAATCCGGGCGAGACCTTTCTCGACCGCATGATCGCGTTGGTTGAAGGCGCCCAGCGACAAAAGACACCCAACGAAATCGCGCTTAATATTCTGCTGGCGGGATTGACGATTATCTTTTTGCTGGCTGTCGTAACTCTTCAGCCATTCGCGATTTACTCAAGCGCGCCGCAAACGATTTTCGTTTTGGTATCGCTGCTGGTGTGTTTGATTCCAACCACCATCGGCGGCCTGTTGTCCGCGATCGGCATTGCGGGAATGGATCGTTTGATCCAACACAACGTGCTGGCAATGTCCGGCCGCGCCGTCGAAGCGGCCGGCGACGTTAATACTCTCCTGCTTGACAAGACCGGCACGATCACGCTCGGTAATCGCCAGGCGACAGCTTTCATTCCATTGCCCGGTGTCGATGAAACAGAGTTGGCGGAAGCCGCGCAACTCTCTTCACTCGCCGACGAAACTCCGGAAGGGCGATCGATTGTGGTGCTGGCGAAAGAGAGATACGGTTTGCGCGGACGCGAGTTCGCTTCGCACGAAGCGACCTTCATTCCTTTCACGGCGCAAACGCGTATGTCAGGCGTTGATTTTGACCAACGGGAAGTTCGCAAAGGCGCCGCCGATGCGATTGAAAGGTATCTTGCCTCGTTCGGCAAGTACGCTCCCGACGAACTTAGCAACATCGTCGAGCGCATTTCTCGCGAAGGCGGCACGCCTTTAGTCGTGGCCGAAGACCGAGTGCCACTGGGAGTCATTTACTTAAAAGACGTCATCAAGGGTGGCATGGTCGAGCGTTTTCATCAGATGCGACAGATGGGGATCAGGACCGTCATGATCACCGGTGATAACCCGCTGACGGCAGCGACCATCGCGGGCGAAGCAGGAGTCGATGACTTTCTCGCTCAAGCGACACCGGAAGACAAGATGAAGTTGATCAGGGACGAGCAGGCCGGCGGAAAATTGGTGGCGATGACCGGCGACGGCACCAACGACGCGCCGGCGCTGGCGCAGGCTGATGTCGGCGTGGCGATGAATACCGGCACCCAGGCCGCGAAAGAAGCCGGCAACATGGTTGACCTTGATTCGAACCCGACGAAATTGATCGAAGTTGTGGAAATTGGAAAGCAACTGTTGATGACGCGCGGGGCCTTGACCACGTTCTCGATTGCCAACGACGTGGCAAAGTATTTCGCGATCATTCCCGCGATGTTCGCGGGCGCCTTTCCGGTTTTGAATGCGCTGAATATTATGAGATTGCGGACGCCGCAATCGGCGATTCTCGCGGCAGTAATTTTCAACGCGCTAATCATCATCGCGCTGATTCCGCTGGCCTTGAAAGGGGTGACGTATCGCCCGATGAGCGCCGCCGCGCTGTTGCGTCGCAATCTGTTCATTTATGGATTCGGTGGCCTGGTCGCGCCGTTTATCGGTATTAAGATCATCGACGTGATCATTCATGCGATCGGATTAGGGTGAATGAGACACTCCCTCTCCCTTTGGGAGAGGGCTGGGGTGAGGGAGTTAGGCTTCACAAGTACTTACGCCCTCACCCTAACCCTCTCCCAAAAGGGAGAGGGAAGAAACGACCGAGGCAGACTTCATGAAGCATTTACTAACAGCAGTCTTGATGACAATGGTAACGACGGTGCTCTTCGGCTTGATCTATCCGTTAGCAATTACCGGAGTCGCGCAACTCGCGTTTCCCGATCAAGCGAATGGGCAGCTCATTAAGAGTAACGGAGTAATCATCGGCTCGCGAATTATTGGACAGCCGTTCACGGGTCCCGGTTACTTTCACTCGCGACCCAGCGCGGCGGGCCCGGCCGGTTATGATGCCGGCGCATCGTCGGGATCGAATCTCGGACCGACTAACAAGACTTTGGTCGATCGAGTGATTGCGGACGTTCAGAAGTTGCAAGCGGAGAATCCGGGCCGGCCCGTGCCGATTGATCTCGTAACGACTTCCGCGTCCGGACTCGATCCGCACATCTCGCCGGCGGCCGCGGAGTTTCAACTCCCGCGGATCGCGCGGGAGCGTGGGATTAGCGAAGAACAGGTGAGACAGTTGATAGCAAGGCACACGAGCGGTCGAACATTCTGGTTACTGGGCGAGCCGCGCGTTAACGTGCTGGAGTTGAACCTCGATCTTGACGTGCGCAATCCGACGACCAGGAAATAGAACACATGCAAGAGGTCATCCGCAGACGATCTGCTGAATCGTTTCTCGCGAAGATAAAGGACGCGGGCAAGGCCCGTCTGCGCGTGTACATCGGCGCGGCCGCGGGTGTGGGAAAAACCTACCGCATGCTGGAAGAGGCCCACGAACTGAAGCGCCAGGGCTTCGATGTGGTCCTCGCCTTAATCGAACCACATGGCCGCATCGATACCGAGGCGCTCATCCACGGACTCGAGCGCGTGCCGCTGAAGCGCATCGAGTATCGCGGAACTTTTTTCGAAGAAGTTGACGTTGCGTCCGTGATCGCGCGCCATCCTGATGTCGCGGTAGTCGATGAACTGGCCCACACCAACGTTCCCGGCTCGAAGAATCTGAAACGTTATGAAGACGTCCTGGATCTTTTGACCGCCGGAATCACAGTAATTACGGCCGTAAATATTCAACACATCGAATCACTGAATGATGCCGTGGCGCGAATCACCGGCGTGCAGGTGCGGGAGACAATTCCGGACAGCTTTCTCAAAACTGCCGATGAAGTGATCGACATCGACGTCTCAGTCGAGACGTTGCGGACACGTTTGCGACAGGGCAAGATCTACGGCGTCGAAAAAATTCAGCAAGCACTCAACAATTTTTTTCGCAAAGGAAATCTTTCCGCGCTGCGTGAGTTGGCACTCAGGCAAGTCGCCGCCGATCAAGCAGCAAAAGCGCACGTCTATCGCGAACGCGAAGGTCTGGAGCAGGCTTGCATTCCCGAAAAGGTAATGGTTTGCATGGCTTCGCGGGGCAGCGCCAAAAAACTCCTGCGCGTAGGCGCGCGTATCGCCGGCCGCTTAGCCCGTGACTGGTACGCCGTTTATGTCGAGACGCCCAGCGAAGAGCCCGGGCGCATCAAGCCGCAGGACCATGCGAACCTGGTCGCAAATATTCGCTTCGCTGAAGAGTTAGGCGCAAAAGTCGTGAAGCTCAAAGGCCGGCATGTCGCGGACGCGCTGATCGAATTCGCGCAACGCGAAGGGATAACTCACGTCGTCTTTGGCCAGTCGGCACGATCGCGTTGGGACATTCTGCTGCATGGCTCGGTCATCAACCGGTTTCTGAAAGAAGCTCGTGACGCGACGGTGCAGGTAGTGCCGCTGGGTGAAACCCGCCGCGCGCGTAACGGTCCAGGTTTTCCCGGCCACGAGTAAAGTCCTTCAACACACGAAGGCTTAGACTGTCCGCTACCTCATTTCCCAAAAAGCAAGGTTAGGGCTTAAACTTTACACCCGGCCCTCAATGGCCTCAGAGTTCGACCCGTGGATCCAAAAGTGGAGCTACGGGTTGCTCACTGTTGGAACTAAGCAGAGGCCAGATCAAACCACACATGGCTGCCAAAGTCGAAAACAAAAGCGGACGCACTCAGGTCATTATCGCCACCTCCGTGATGTTGTCGTTCATGTCGTTCTGGCGGGCGGCCGCAATAGTTCTTAATGATCTGGGCTCATCGGCTTACTACGTTGGCGGCATCGCCGAAAAGGCCGTCGGTCAGGCCGCGCCGTGGTTTGTCCTTGCGGTGATGCTCTTTTCGTACGCGGTGCGGGCCGTTTACGTTGAATCGTGTGCGATGTTCACCCGCGGTGGCGTCTATCGGGTCGTCAAAGAAGCGATGGGCGGAACGCTCGCGAGGCTCTCAGTTTCGGCATTGATGTTTGATTATATTCTCACGGGCCCGATCTCAGGAGTTTCGGCGGGTCAATACATCGTCGGACTGATTGCGCAAACCACAGTCTATATCGGGCACCCTTGGACACCGTCAGTAGAGACGGGAAACCACGTCGCTGCCGCCATCGCGTTGTTGGTTACGATTTATTTCTGGTGGCGCAACACCCGCGGCATCCACGAATCATCCGACGACGCGCTGAAAATCATGTACGTCACGACCGTGATGGTCGTGTTGTTGATTTTATGGTGTTCGTTTACGATCCTGACACGGCCAGGCATGCAGCGCCTACCGCCGTCACCCACAGCGCGCAATTTAGTTTTCAACAAAGACGCAGTCGGATGGATGCCGAGATTGCTGCCGGGCATGTTCCAGGAGGTCAAGCCGGCCAACGCTGTTTCATCCGATCAAGTTGAGCCGGAACCGCACTTTGGACTCGCGGGCCGCATCGGCAAGTTAATCGGATTGATCGGAATTCTGATGGCCTTTGGCCATTCGATCCTGGCGATGTCGGGCGAAGAATCCCTGGCCCAGGTCAATCGCGAGCTCGAGTTTCCCAAACACAAAAACCTGATGCGGGCCGGGTTTGTGATCTTTCTCTATTCGTTACTTTTTACGTCGCTGGTTTCTTTCTTCGCTTACGCGATCATTCCGGACAAGCAGCGTCCTCAATATTTCGATAACTTGATTAGCGGGATCGCCGTCAATCTGGCCGGGCCGATGACGCTGAAACTTGGGTTTCAGGCTTTTATCGTCATCGTCGGATTCCTGATGCTGTCGGGCGCAATCAACACTGCCATCGTGGGCGCGAATGGCGTGTTGAATCGCGTGAGCGAGGACGGCGTATTGACTGATTGGTTCCGCGCGCCACACAAAAAATACGGAACGACCTATCGAATGATCAATTTGATCGTCATCCTGCAACTGGTCGCCATCATCGGCTCGCGCGGCGACACTTACGCGCTGGGCGAAGCTTATGCCTTCGGGGTCATCTGGTCGTTTTCTTTCAACGGTCTGGCGATGTTGGTGCTGCGTTTCACCGATAAGTCGAAGCGCGAATGGAAAGTGCCTTTCAACCTGCGACTCGGCAATACCGAGATTCCGTTTGGGCTCGGTGCAATTACGCTGATGCTGTTCGCCGTTGCCGGGATCAACCTGATCACAAAAGAGGTCGCGACCGTCAGCGGCATCGCCTTTACGATCGTCTTCTTCACTCTTTTCCTGATTTCAGAACGGATCAACGAGCGCCGTCGCGCCGAAGAGATTCACACGACTTCGGCAATGGATCAATTCCGCTTGACGGCCAGCGAGAACGTATCGACTGATATTGTCGCGGTGCGGCCCGGTAATACGATTTGCCTGGTGCGCGATTACAACACCCTCGGACATCTGAAGAAGGCTCTCGAGATTACTCACACCGGCAAACAGGATCTGGTGGTGATGACCGTGCACCTGATGCGCGGGCCCGACACCGGCTATGAAGACATCGCCGAAGATCGTTTGTTCAGCCGCTACGAGCAGTACCTGTTTAGCAAGGTTGTGGCGTTAGCAGAAAAAGCCGGCAAGACTGTGCATCTGCTCGTCGTTCCTTCATCAGATATTTTTCAGGCGATTGCCATGACCGCCGCTCGCCTGGCAACCCGAGACATTATTGCCGGCCGCTCGTCCTGGATGACGCCGGAGCAACAGGCCAAGAATCTCGGCGAGGCCTGGGAGCGCTTGCCCAACAAACCACATCAACGCGTTCGCTTCCGAGTCATCGGTCCCAACGATGAGATTAGAGATTTCTATCTGGGCGCGCATCCGCCCGATCTGTCCGATGAAGAGATCGACTTCATCCACAAACTTTGGCTGGATGTTACGCATGAGCAGGGTTTGGAAAATCTCCGGCACAAGCAAATTGTAATCGCCGCCCTGGTTAGGTTGGCGGACGAATTGCACGGAGAGCGGCGCAAGCAGGTGCTGGAGTTTTTGCGCAAACTAAGGGAAGGTGAAAGTTTGAAAAGTCAGACCACGCTCGCTTCTGCTCAGGGGAAAGCTCTGCCCAACGGTAATGAAACCCACGGTAATTAACCAAAGAACAACTAATTGAATCGCTCGCGTTAATCCTCAGGTACCGTTTTAGCTCCCAGGCTCCGAATTATTCTTTCCCGAAAGCAACGGGCATCGGCTTTGATTGTTTCCTCGTTGAGCGTGAGCAGCCGGCGATCGCGCATCACCACGCGGCCTTCGATAATCACCGTGCGCACGTCCGCGGCTTTGGTCGCGTAAACCAGATCAGAATAGATGTTGTAGTAGGGCATTTGATTGAGATCATCGAGATCGACGATCACCAGATCGGCGCGTTTCCCTTTTTCGATTGAGCCAATCTCTTTTTCCAGATGCAAAGCGCGCGCGCCGCGAATCGTAGCCATCTCAAAAGCCTCTTCGGCATTCACAACCTTCGGATCTTTGCTGATCACTTTGTGAAGTTTCGCGGCCGTATCCATTTCTTCCCAAACATTCAAATCGTTATTCGATGCTGCGCCGTCAGTGCCCAGACCAACCGGAAGATCTTCTTTCAACATTTCCGGCACTGGGGCGACACCGGAAGCCAGCTTCATGTTTGACTGCGGATTGTGGACGATGCCCACGCCAAGCTTCTTCAGCAAACCAAGTTCTGCTTCAGTTGGCCAGACCACGTGCGCCGCGATTACTCGATTCCCAAGAAAACCAATGCGATTGAGATAATCGATCGGGCTGGCGCCTTTCACCTTGATGCTGTCGTCAACTTCGCGTTTGGTTTCGGAAATGTGAGTTACAATCGGCGCGCCGGTGCGATCTGAAAATGCGCGCACCGCTTTCAAATGCTCCTCAGAAACTGTGTAGGGCGCGTGCGGAGCGATTGCCGGATTAATGAGTGCGCTGCCTCGCCACTTCTTAACAAAACTCTCGACGTAGGTCATCGCTTCAGCATTCGTTTTGTTATCGGCGACGGGAAAATCGATCACTGTTTCGCCCAGGATCGCGCGCATGCCGGCCTTCGAAGTTTCATCCGCAATCGCGTCTTCAAAGTAGTACATGTCGCAGTAGGTCGTGGTGCCGCCCCGGATCATCTCCGCGAGGCCCAGCCGAGTACCGACGCGCACGAATTCTTCAGTGACGTTTTTGGCTTCGGCGGGAAAGATGTATTTCGTGAGCCATTCCTGAAGATCGAGATCGTCGGCGAGTCCGCGAAACAAGGTCATGGGCACGTGCGTGTGTCCATTGATGAGACCCGGAATGATGACTTTGCCGCCGGCGTCGATGACCTCGGGCGAGACGTAGCTGCGCTCGACCTCAGCCGTGCGTCCAACCGCAACGATGCGACCGCTCTTGACGGCGACGGCTCCGTTTTCAATCACGCGGCGCGCGGTGTCCATCGTGACGACCGTTCCGCCTCTGACTATTAGATCGACCATTACTTTCTTTCTTTGTGCAAGGCTTTCGACGGACATCGCGCAGATAAGTAAGCCGAAGGCCGAGGCCGTTATCAACTTTCGGACTCCGCTCCAAGTCTTAATTGGCCGCCTAAGTGAATCTGGCGGGCAAAGCGCCGGAGGCGCGAAATATTTATAGAGCCTGATGCGCATAAGTCTTAGAAGGCTCCGAGTTGAGCGAAGGCTGCAGCCTTCGCTCAACTCGGAGATAGCAAATGCGGGCGCGGTGCGAACTATAAATATTTCGGCGCTCTGCGGCTGCTTTTGCGCGGGCTCGGTGGCCGTCCTCATTTCGAGTTACTTACTGCGCTCCGCTTCCTTCAAGAACCTTGCATCGAAAGCGCGCGGCAAAAGATCGCGAACCTGCATCGTTTCAGTCTGGCCGCGCTGATTGGCGAGAATAATCGTCGCGTGTTTGCAGAACTCCCAGATGATCTGCCGACAAGTGCCGCACGGCGGTGTCAGCGATTCGGTGTCAGCGACAATTGCCAGTGCTCTGAATTCGCGCTCGCCCTCCGACAGGGCCTTCCATATGGCCACTCGTTCGGCACACACGGTCAGACCGAAGCTCGCGCTTTCGATATTACAGCCGGTGTAAACTTTGCCGCTTGCTGTTTCCAACGCCGCGCCGACCATGAAATGGGAAAACGGTGAGACTGATCCTTCGCGGGCATTTGTCGCTGCCGCGATCAGCGCATCGAAATTCTCGCCGATCAACTTTGACCTCCAGGCACTAATGCATCGGCGAGTTGCGCGCGAATTTTGCCGCTGAGGAGGTCGATGCTCACGATATTATGTCCGCCCTCCGGAATTATTACGTCGGCATGACGCTTTGACGGTTCAACGAACTGCATATGCATTGGCCGCACGGTTGCCAGATATTGCTCGATCACCGAATCGAGCGTGCGTCCGCGTTCGGCGATGTCACGGCGCAAGCGCCGAATAAAACGAATATCGTCGGGCGTGTCGACGAACACTTTGATGTCCATCTGCTCCAGCAGCCGCGGCTCGGCAAAGATCAGAATCCCTTCGACGATGACGATCGGCTTGGGATTGATACGAGTGGTGTCGGGCAGGCGCGTGTGCGTGCGAAAGTCGTAAATCGGCAGTTCAACCGGCTCGCCGGCTCGCAGTTTCTTCAAATGGTTAACCAGCAAATCATTGTCGAGGGCGTCGGGATGATCAAAGTTGGCCTGATTACGATAATCCAGCGGCATGTCCTTCAGATTCCGATAATACAAATCCTGCTGGATGAAAAGCACTTCGTCAGCGCTGACGGATTCAAGAATACGATTGGCGACCGTGGTCTTGCCTGAGCCAGTGCCGCCGGAAATGCCAATAATCATTATTAGCTCTCGGTTTGATTTTTTCGGAGCCCTCCCTTACCGCCCCACCCCAGCCGAGGCGCTCGGCCGGGGACCCGGAGGTCGGGCTACTGCCCCGTTTTTAGTCGAGCAATCACCCGTCGCAGCAATTCCGTAAACTGAACGCGAACGCGCTCGCCGGTTTCGATGACGGCGTGATGATCGATCGGCTGTTCAGAAACACCGGCAGCGAAATTCGTGATACATGAGATCCCAATCACACCCATGCCCATGTGGCGCGCGACGATCGCCTCAGGGACGGTGCTCATGCCCACCGCGTCCGCACCCAGCGTGCGCACCATGTGTATCTCGGCCGGCGTTTCATAACTGGGCCCCATCAAACCGGCGTAGATTCCGCGCCGAATCTCGACATTGATTGCGCGAGCTTCTTCAATCACGATGTTCTGCAACTCGCGCGTGTACACGTCGCTCAGATCGGGAAACCGCGGTCCTAACCTTTCATCATTGATTCCAACCAGAGGATTCACTCCCATCAAATTCAGATGATCGGAAATCACCATCAACGATCCGGGATTCAGCTCGACGTTCACAGCACCCGCGGCATTGGTGAGGAGTAAAGTGCGGGCGCCAAGCAGCTTCATGGCGCGGATCGGAAAGGTGACTTCTTCTGACGAGTAACCCTCGTAATAATGAAAGCGTCCCTGCATAGCCGCGAGCGCTACGCCTTTAGCCTTACCAACAACTAATCTTCCCGCATGCCCCTCAACCGTAGATTTCGCAAAGCCCGGGATCTCGCTGTAGGGAATCGCCGTCGCTTCCTGCAATTCATCGGCGAATCCACCCAGACCGCTACCAAGCACCAGCGCGACCGACACGTCGGTCCCGGCACGCGCGCGGATTGTGCGCGCGGCATGTTCGACGCGTTCGTAGAGTGTTGACGGGCTTAATTCAGTGGCCATTCGGGATTCCGCTGAAGCCATTACAACAGTAATTAAGTTTAGAGTTCAAGCTTCAGGCGGCGCTTTATCGGACAGCAATCTAAAGATTGAACTCTAAACCGGAGCATTTACCTTTCTTTTTCGTAGGGAATTCCGAGAGCGCGCGGGGCCCGCGACTGGCCGATGAAGCCGGCGAGCACCACGATGGTGACGATGTAAGGGATCATTTGAATAAATTGGACCGGGATGTCTTCGCCGGAAGGGAGTTTGGCCACTCCCTGCATTTGAATCGTCAACGCATCGGCAAAACCGAACAGCAAACACGCCAGCATTGTCTGCACGGGTCGCCACTTGCCAAAGATCAAAGCCGCCAGCGCGATGAATCCACGGCCGGCGGTCATGTTGCGGGTGAATAACGAAGACTGCCCGATCGAAAGATACGCGCCGCCAATTCCTGCCAATGCGCCCGACAAAATTACCCCCAGGTAACGAATGCGGTTCACGCGCACTCCGGCGGCGTCAGCGGCTTCCGGATTCTCGCCAACCGCGCGCAGACGCAAACCGAACGGCGTGTTGTAAAGAACATACTTGGTAATGAGAACGGCGATCAGGGCCAGTAACGAAATTATCGATACGTTTGTCAGGATTCGCCACTGTGGAATGAAGCCGGGAACAAACCGGTAGAGCATGGGCAACAAATTCTCTTTCGGAATTTGCGGCGTCGATCCGGAAGAGAGGAACAAAGCGCCGCTCAGAACCGCCGGCAAGCCCAGAAAGAGAATGTTGATTCCGGTTCCGGTAACGACCTGGTTGGCTTTGAACTTTATGCAGGCAAGCGCGATTAGATAAGCGACCAGAGCGCCGGCCAGCATCGCAGCTCCGGTTCCGATCCAGGGACTGTTTGCATAAAAAGTGATCGACGCGGCGGTAAATGCGCCTGAGAGCATTAGGCCTTCGAGGGCGATGTTGATAACGCCGGACCGTTCAGAGTACAAACCTCCCAGCGCCGCCAACACCAAAGGCGTCGCCAATCGAATGGTCGAGAACAGGAGCGAGACGGTAAAGATTTGGCGCATCAGTAATTTGTCAGTGGTCAGTTGTCAGTAGTCAGTTGCAATTCGTCGCCAACTAACTACTGACAACTGACGAGTTTCTGTCAGACTTTCGCGCTTCTCAACAATCCCATTTTGTTAATCGGTCCCCGAAACATCGCTTCGGCGGCCACGAAGATAATCACCAGCGCCTGAAGAATCTGCACGATGTCTTTCGAAACATGTTGGGTGAAAGCGTCCACCGGAACGCCGCCACGCTGAAGCACCGCGAAGAGTATCGCCGCGACGAACACGCCCGCGGGATGGTTGCGCCCCAAGAGCGCGACTGCGATTCCAGTGAAACCGTAGTTATCGGAAAAGCCGTCGTAATATCGATACCGATAGCCGAGCACTTCGTTAATGCCAACCATCCCGGCCAACCCGCCGGAAATCGCCATCGCTAAAATAATTTGTTTGCGAATTGAGACTCCGCCGTATTCCGCTGCCGTTGGATTCTGTCCGGTGGCGCGAATTTCGTAACCCCACTTTGTCTTCCAAAGAAAAATGTAAACCAGAATGCAGGCGATAATCGCGAAAATGAAAGCAATGTTCAGAGGAATCCGTTCCGGCAAGCCGGGGATGATTCTTCCCAGCCGCGCAATGTGTGCGCTCGGACTGATTTGCGCCGTTTGCAGGATCGCATCGCCCGGAATCTTGTAATGATACTGTGTGAAGTAACTGCAGAGTGCGACCGCAATGAAATTCAACATGATTGTGTTGATAACTTCGTGCGAGCCGAACTTGGCTTTGAGCAGGCCGGGAATTCCACCCCAGATCGCGCCGGCGGTGACGGCGACGATGCAACACAACGGCAGCAGCACTAGTCCCGGCAAATTAGCAATTGGAGAGCTAACAGCTTGACCAGTAGCTGGATTAGTGATCAAGACTCCGCCGAACTTTATTCCAACCCACGCGGTCGCGAAGGCCGCGATGTAAAGCTGGCCCTCAGCGCCGATATTCAATAGCCCACAGCGAAAACCGATGGCCACCGCGAGCCCGGTGAAAATGAGAGGCGTGGCATAAAAAAGTGTGTAACCGATGCCGTCAGGCCACGAGAACGCACTGCCAATCAGCAAGCGATAAGTTTCGAACGGACTGTCGCCGATGAACAACACGACGATGCCGCCGATAATAAACGCGGCCATGACTGCAATTAGCGGGAACAGAAGTTCGCGAAAGCGTTTCATTCTTCTAAAGCGCCGTTAGGCGCGACATGTTTATAGTTACACTCCCCTTCTTGTTTCCTCCTCGCAGCGCCGAAAGCAACGCTTTCGCCGCTGCGAGTAATATTTTCGGACGTACCACAGCTATAAACATTTCGTGCCTACGGCACTCAGGCATGCCCTCCGGTCATCATTAAACCAATTTCTTCATTCGTCGCTACCTTCGGATCCACCTCGCCGACGATGCGGCCATTGTGAATCACCAGCAGCCGATCAGACAGCGCGGTTACTTCTTCCAACTCTGCCGACACCAGTAAGACTGCACAGCCCGCATCGCGCATCGCCACAATCTTTCGGTGAATAAATTCGATCGCCCCGATATCGACGCCGCGCGTTGGCTGCGAGACCAGCAAAAGCCTGGGCGGAAGTCCAAACTCGCGTCCAATGATCAACTTCTGCTGATTGCCGCCTGAAAGAGCGCGCGCCGGGAGCGCCGGGTTCGGAGGTCGAACGTCAAAATCACAGATCACTTGTCTGGTGCGATTCTGAATTCCCGCGTCGTCCAACATTATGGAACCAATTCCCCCGACCGCGGGTTTGCGATAATGAATACCCAGGATCGTGTTCTCGGCCAGACTGAAATCAAGCAACAAACCGCGCCGATGGCGATCTTCCGGAACGTGCGCGATGCCGAGCTCTTTTCGCTTCCGCGCGTCTGTCTGGGTAATGTCTCGATCTTCAAAAGCGATCGAGCCGGAAACGTGCGAACCGGGGACCAAACCGGCGAGAGCTTCGATCAGTTCTGTTTGCCCATTGCCTTCAACTCCCGCAATTCCGACGATCTCGCCGGCCCTGACTTCGAATGACACTTTGTCGAGCCGCGGAGCCGCATCTCGTCCGACGATTGAAAGGTCGCGCACCCTCAGGACGGGCGCCCCGGCTTTCGCTTCAGGCTTTTCGACACGCAACAGGACCTCGCGACCAACCATCAAACGCGCCAGTTCCGCGGCGTTGGTTTCGCTCGTTTTCACATCGCCGACGACCCGGCCGTCGCGCATTACCGTGACGTTATCAGAAATCGCCAGCACTTCCGAAAGTTTGTGCGTGATGATGACGATGGTCTTTTCCTGTTTCCGCATTCCACGCAGAATCGCAAAGAATTCTTCGACCTCTTGTGGTGTCAACACCGCCGTCGGCTCGTCGAGAATCAGCAATTGCGCGCGGCGATAGAGCGCTTTCAGGAGTTCCACGCGCTGCTGTTGGCCAACCGACAGACTTTCAATCGTCGCCTTGGGATCGACGGCGAGTTTGAATTCATCAGAGACCTTGCGAATCTCCGCGGCGGCCTTCTTCAGATCGAGTGACGCAGCCGAGCCGGGCTCCGCGCCCAACACGATATTTTCGGCCACAGTCATCGGCTCGACCAGCATAAAGTGTTGATGGACCATGCCGATGCCGAGCGCGATCGCATCGTGCGGGGTGCGAATCTCGCGCGGCTGACCGTTGACCAAAATCTCGCCGCTATCGGCGGTGTAAAATCCATAGGCAATGCGCATCGCCGTGGATTTTCCCGCGCCATTTTCGCCGACGATAGCGTGAATCGTTCCCGGCGTAACTTTGATATTCACGCCGTCGTTGGCAAGTACGTCGCCGAAGCGTTTAGTGATTTCACGCAGTTGCAGCATGCAAACCAAGTCGCCGTTTCTGACCTTTGATCTTTGATCTTTGATCCTTGGCTGTTCGGGCAGTCACGCCGCGTTCGACCTCAACGGTCCGGCTGACGGCATTTAGATAGGAGTTGATCTTTGGCGATAATTCATCGAGGAGCGGCTTGAGTTTTTCTATTTGCTGAGATGTTAACAGTTTTCTGTTGAAAGCTCGGCGCAGCCAGTGCTGCGTTTCGCACAAAGAACCGCGAGCCATCCGTATGAATCTGCGGTTATCTTGAGAGCTTCCCCTGCCGCTGCCTTCTGCAATATTCGCGCCAATGCTGTCGGCAGCGCGCACAATCTGCTTGCCGAGTGTGTCTCTCGCAAACGGCTTCCATCCGCTCGCAACATTCCATATCTCGTCGGCAAGCAGTTCCGAAAGACGATATATCCGTAGATTCTCGAAGTTTGTTCTGGCCATTTTTCAATTTGTGTCGAATTATTTCGAAGGTCAAAGACCAAAGATCAAAAGACCGTCTCTATTGCAACATCGCATCCGTGACCTTAATCTGGCGGGCGATGATTTTCTTCTTCGCTTCTTCGGCCTCCTTTATCGCTTCCGGCGATACGAGATCTTTATTGTGCTGATCCATCACGTAACCGACGCCATCGGTGTCCAGCCCAAACTCGTGAAACCCTCCCCGAAAATTTCCGCTGCACACTTCCTTGATGATGTTGTACACGGCGTTGTCGACGTGTTTGACCATGCTGGTTAGCACAAAGCCCGGCTTCACACCGTTTTGGTTGGAATCCACACCAATTACAAAATGGGTCGCGCGGCCGTCTTGCTTTCCAGCTTGTTCGACGGCATCGAATGCGCCCAGACCAGAGTTGCCGGCAGCAGTAAAGATCACATCGGCGCCCTTACTAATCTGCGCCAGCGCGATCTCTTTTCCTTTGCCGGGATTGTTCCAAGCAGCGTCCGTCACGCCGACGTAATTCTGAATGATCTGAATATTCGGATTAACACTCTTCGCGCCTTCTTCGAAGCCCTTTTCAAATCTGTGAATCAGGCCGATATCCATGCCGCCGATAAAGCCAAGTGTATTCGTCTTTGAAGTCTTCGCCGCGAGCAGGCCGACGAGATACGATCCTTCGTGTTCTTTGAAGACCAGCGACGCCACGTTAGCTTTTGGCGTTTTCCCATCATCTTCAAAAATTACGCCGTCAATGATTGCGAAGCGAATGTTGGGATAGTCTTTCGCCACCATTTGCATGATCGGCGCCTGCGCAAAGCCTACCCCGATCACGAGATCGTATCCGCGCTCAGCGAACGCGCGCATCGCCGGCTCGATCGAAGTTGGATTTCCCGGTTCGACATCACGCAATACGATATCCAGCGGCGGTTTGCCGCAACTGGTTTTGCCGTCCGGCAAGGTGCCGGTTTCGGCGCATTTCACCCCGGCCCACGCCGCGGCATTGAATGAACGATCGTCCTTGCCGCCGATATCGAAGACGATTCCCACGTGAATCTTTGATTTATCATCGGCGCCGTAACTAGCGCGATTGCAAGCCTGCCCGGCAAAAACCAGGGCCGACAGCAGGATCAAAATCAGGAATACTTTCAATTTCATTCGATCACTTCCTTAATGAGTTCCGGCAATTTCCCCACCCGCTCTTCTTCAATCACATACGCAGCCCGGATACGCGCCGCGGCACGCGCGCATCGATCTTGATCGCTGCAATAGACTACGCCGATAGAATCCCCCCGGCTGATTTCATCTCCGATTTTGACTTCGGACAGAAATCCGACTGTGGGATCTATTGGATCTTCGATGCGCACGCGCCCCCCGCCGGCTTCCGCGACTGCGTGCCCAATTTCCTCAGTACTGACTTTCGTTACAAAACCAGAGCGCGGTGATTCTACCTTAACGCAAACGTCTGTCAACGAAAGAATTTGCGCCGGCTGGTCGCAGACGCGCGGGTCGCCACCCTGCGCCTCGATGTTCCTGCGAAGACATTCGAGGGCGGCTCCCGATCCGTGGATGTCTTTTATTTTAGCGCGCGCCGACTCGACCGATGACTCAAGCCCGGACAACACCATCATGCGCGCTGCCAATTCAATCGACAGGTCGAGCACCGGACGCGAGCCTTCGTTAACCTCGCCTCGCAATAATTCGATGCACTCGCGGACTTCAACCGAATTACCAACCGCGCTTCCCAACGGTTGATTCATGTCGGTGATTAGCGCCTGGGTTACCACGCCGAGCGAGTTTCCGGTCGCCACCAGCGCGCGCGCCAACTCTCTGGCGCGATCGTGTTCGCGCATGAAAGCGCCGGAACCGGTCTTGACGTCAATGACCATTGCATCAAGTCCAGCCGCGCCTTTTTTTGAAATGATGGAAGCAACGATCAGCGGTATCGCTTCGACTGTCGCCGTGGCGTCCCGGAGCGCGTATAACTTCTTGTCGGCCGGCGCAATCTCCGCGGTCTGGCCGTTCATAGCGAATCCGGCCGCATCCAGAACGGCGCGGAATTCTTTCAGCGATAAATCAACCCGATAACCGGGAATTGATTCAAGTTTGTCGAGCGTGCCTCCGGTGTGGCCCAATCCGCGCCCCGAGATCATCGGCACACAAATTCCAGCGGCGGCGGCGAACGGCGCAATCAAAAGCGAAGTTTTGTCGCCAACTCCTCCCGTCGAATGTTTATCTGCTTTTGGTTTGGGAATGTCCGTGAAGTCAAGGATCTCTCCCGAATGTAACATCGCTTCCGTCAGCGCAGCCTGCTCGGCATTCGTCATGCCATTGATAAAGATCGCCATCAGCAGCGCCGTGCTTTGATAATCCGCGATCTCGCCGCGCGTCACCCCATTAACGAAAAACGAGATTTCATCGCGCGATAATTCCGCGCCGTCACGTTTTTTGCGAATGATGTCCTGAGGCCTCAAGCGATCTCACTCGTTAGAAAGCAGAACCACGGCTGATACTGTCACTGCTTCACCAAGTCCAACCGCATCGACTCCCTCACCCGTCTTTGCCTTAACGCTGATGCAACCACTCTCCGCGCCCAGGGTTCTGGCCAGATTCTCACGCATTGCCGCCACGTGTTCGCGCAATTTCGGCCGCTCGAGCATCACCGTCGCATCAGCATTAACCAAATGGAAGCCGCGCTCGCGCGCGAGCCAATTCACGCGCGCCAGCAGTTGCAAACTGTCGGCGTCCTTCCACTGTGGATCGCGATCGGGAAAGTGAACGCCAAGATCGCCTTCGCACAGAGCGCCCAGGATCGCGTCGGCAAGCGCATGGCAAAGCGCGTCCGCATCTGAATGTCCTTCGGCGCCGCGATCGCTCTCAACGTAAACGCCGCCGAGAACCAGAGGACGGCCGGCAACCAATCGATGCGTGTCGTGGCCAATGCCGATTCTAAACATAGGAAAACAGGAGTCAGGAGTCAGGAGTCAAGAGTCAGAATGAAGCCACGGCGAGTAGTACAAACCCCGACCTCGTGCAGCTCTCTCGCGCCGCACTTTGGCGAATCCACAAGAGCGGCTTGTTTTCATTCTGACTCCTGACTCCTGACCCCTGACTGCTGTTTCAGAATCTTTTCCGCCAACGCCAGATCTTCCGGCCCGGTAATCTTGATATTCCGCGCGCTTGCTTCGACGACCGCCACTTTGATACCGAGGCGCTCGACCAACAGACTATCGTCGGTCACTTTAATTCCTGCTGCTTCAAATTCAGAAAGATTCTCATAAGCGCGCTTCAAGACATCCCAGCGAAAACACTGCGGTGTCAGCGCGCGGCGCAGGCTCGCGCGCGGCGGCGTTCCCACGATGAACTCTTTCGAAACTTCCTTGATCGTATCGATCACCGGCGCAACCAGGATTGCCGCACCGGACATCTTCGCAGCTTGCAGCACGCGATCGATCTCGTGGGGCGTAACCAAGGGTCTGACTCCGTCGTGAACGGCGACAATCTCAGCTTCGCTGATCGCTTGCAGGCCGCTCAGTACAGACTGGGCGCGCGTGGCGCCGCCGGCAACCACCTTCGAGACTTTGCCCAATTGAAATTTCTTAGCCAGAGAAAGAAATCCCGCCGTCGCATCGGCGGGTAGAACCAGGATGACTTCAGTGATCGCCTCACACTGCTCAAAGCGCCTGAGAGTATGAATAATGATGGGAACGCCGCACAGCTCGAGGAATTGCTTGGGCTCACTGCCGCCCATCCGGCTTCCCTTCCCGGCGGCGACAACGATCGCGACATTCATTCGTTACGACTCGGTATCCGTAATCCGCGTCAACGACGGTCCGGAACGCACCTCGCGCAACGGCCGCCGAGCGCGTTCTCCGTCCCCTTCAGTCACTTCGTCGGCAATACGTCCGAAAATCATTTTGCCGGCCGTAGTCTGCAACACGCTGGTCACTGCAATGTCGGCATTTCTTCCAATCAAGCGCCGCGCATTATCAACGACGACCATCGTTCCGTCGTCCAGGTAAGCGACGCCCTGATTGTATTCTTTGCCTTCCTTCAGAATGAAGACCCGCATCACTTCGCCCGGCAACACAACCGGTTTCAGAGCGTTGGCGAGTTCGTTGATGTTGAGCACGTTGACGCCGCGTAGTTGGGCGACCTTATTCAAGTTAAAATCGTTCGTGACGATGACCGCTTCGATCTGCTTACCTAGTTCGATCAGTTTCAAATCGACTTCGCGCACGGAGGGAAAGTCGGTTTCGATAATCTGGATGTCGAGTGAGCTGTTATTCTGCAAGCGGTTGAGCATGTCCAGGCCGCGCCGGCCGCGTTGTCGCTTTGAAGAATCAGGAGAGTCGGCGACTTGCTGCAACTCGCGCAGAATGAACTGCGGAATGATGAGCGTGCCGGTCAGAAATCCTGTCTCGGCGACGTCGGCAATGCGACCGTCGATGATTACCGAGGTATCCAGAATCTTAAGATCTCGGCGCGTGGCTTTGTCGCGGAAGATTCCGCCCAGCGCTGACAGATCGAGATAATCGCCTTTCGCCGCGCCCACCATCAATCCGATGTAAGCCATGAAAAAGATTAGCGCCAGGGTTAGAAATGCTCTGCTTTCAGGAGGAACTGCAGCAGATTCCTGACTCGTGATCAGTGTTCCGATTAGATAAGCGCCGACAATACCGAGGATTGATCCGACCGCGGCGCCAATCAGCGTCTTGAGAGAAGCGCGCCGAATGCGCATCTCAAACAGAATGATCGCGACCGCACCCAGCGCCGCTGCCACGGTTGAAAATAGTCTGTGGCCGGGGATTGGGTGAAGGACATAACCCGCAATCATTAAAAATGCGGCAAAAACAACCCGGAGAAGGATGACATCAAAGCGCATAATGCCGGGCATTCTAACACGGCATTGCGTTGGGCGTCACCGTTTCGTGGTCCTAGCGCGGAGATTCATTGGGTGGCTTAACCACGATCGCCGGAATGTTCTGATCCCTGACCAGTTGATTAAACGCCGGCACATCGGTCTTCATGATTTGCGCCAGCGCTTGCAACTGCGCATCAATCTGGGCGGCCAGTTCTTCATAAACCGCGAACGACTGATCGTTTGGCGGGCTTTCCGATCCGGAAACCACGCCGCCCAGCGCCGCCAGTTTATTGTTCAGCCGAATCGGAAAGTTCAGAGGATCCTGGCTGCTTTGATTTTTGGTTTGATAGAGCGCCTCTTCAATCGCGGTGAGCTTTTTGTTCAGCGCCGTCCCGGCATCGATAATCGGTTTTGAGTTTTGCTGGCCGGCGACCCGCTTCGTCAGATCGTCGATTTGTTTGCGCACGTCACGAATCTCAATAATTGCATTGTGCGTCTCGTTGAGTTTGTCGCGAATCTTGAGCGCGAACTCCAGTTGCTTCGCGTAATCGGCCGCCGTGGTATTCAGACGAGGATCGGGCTTGACTTCAAAAGCCTCCGTCATTGTCTTGCCGTCGACGGTAAGTCTGACTTGATAATTACCCGGCACCACCTTTGGCCCACGAGTTTCTCCCGCCCAAAGAATCATTCCGGGAAAGCGGACCGCGTCGGGATAACGCAGGTCCCAGGCGAAGCGATTCAGTCCAATGTCGGTGGTTACGCGTGGCGCCGCGGGGCCGCCAAAGAATGCTGACTCTTCGCCGGACGGCGCTGGCTGCTGTTCGGCGGGCGTTTGCCCCTGGGCCGCTCCGGGCGCGGGACTCGGCTGCGGGCGCGGCGCCCGAGCGGTGAATTTCCGAATCGATTTGCCGCTGGAATCGAGAAACTCGAGCACCAGATCGGAAGTTGGTTTTGCTTTCAGCGAATAATAAACGACGATTCCGTTAGTTGGATTCCTGCCGATCGTTGCCGTCGGCGGCAGTTGAAATCCTCCGCCGCCCGGCATGCGGTAGGCATCTTTCGGCTTGAAAAGACGAGTGTCACTTACAGACTTGAATCCTCCGTCATTCATTAATTGATGCAACATAGGTAGCTCATCAAAAATCCAAAATGAGCGACCTTGCGTCGCCGCAACTAATTCTCTCTCACGCTTATGGATTGCGAGGTCGGTTATCGGCACGACAGGTAAATTGAACTGCATCGACTGCCAATGGGCGCCGTCGTCAAATGAAACGTAAACGCCGGTTTCAGTTCCCGCGTAGAGCAGCCCGCGCTTGTTTGGATCCTCGCGGATCACGCGCGTGAACGCGCCGTCGGGAATGCCGCTGGTGATTTTCTTCCAGGTCCGGCCGTAGTCGCTAGTTTTATAGAGATAGGGTTTATAGTCGTCGAACTTGTACATCGTCGCCGCGACATAGGCCGTCGACGGATCGAATGGCGAGGCATCCAGAGAATTGATCTGAATCCACTCCGGCATAATATCTTTCGGCGGAGTTACGTTTGACCAACTCTTTCCGCCATCCCGCGTCACTTGTACCAGGCCGTCATCAGAGCCCGTCCAAATCGTTCCCGCCTGCACCGGCGATTCCATCACCGTGAAAATTGTGTCGTAGTATTCGATGCTCGTGTTGTCTTTGGTGATCGGCCCACCGGATGGTCCTTGTTTTGATTTGTCGTTGCGCGTCAGATCGGGACTGATAACTTCCCAACTCTGTCCTTCGTTAGCTGATTTGAAAAGCACGTTCGCGCCGCAGTACAGCGTGTTTGAATCATGCGGCGAAAACACGATCGGAAAATTCCATTGAAAGCGATACTTAATATCGCCCGCGCCCCAGCCCATCGGATTATTGGGATAAGGATTGACGTCGCGCAGTTGGTCGGTGTGATGATCGTAGCGGGTAATCAACCCGTCATACGAGCCGGCAAAAACAATTTCCGGGTCCTTCGGCGACGGAGCAATCCAGCCAGACTCGCCGCCGCCTACGTCAAACCAGTCTTCGCGCGTGATTCCGCCACCGGTCGTGCGGCTGGCGATCCGCACCGTCGAGTTGTCCTGCTGCGCGCCGTAAACGTGGTAAGGGAAATCGTTGTCGAGCGCTACTCGATAAAACTGCGCGGTCGGTTGATCCTGTTCGCTCCAGCTCCTGCCGCCGTTGAAGGAAACGTTGGCGCCGCCGTCGTTGCTTTCAATCATGCGGTTAGGATCATCGGGCGCGATCCAAAGATCGTGGTTGTCGCCGTGCGGAACTCCGATTCCGGTAAACGTGCGGCCGCCGTCATTCGATCGATAGAAGCCGGTGTTAAGGACATAAACCGTGTCCGCATTTTTCGGGTCGGCATAGATGCGCGAGTAATACCAGGCACGCTGGCGCAGGTTCCTTTGTTCGTTCGTCTTGATCCAGTTTTTGCCGCCATTGTCCGAGCGAAATACGCCACCGTCTTCGGCTTCGACAATCGCCCACAAGCGATCGGAATTCGCTGGGGAAACTGCGATGCCGACGATTCCAATTGTCCCGCGTGGCAAGCCTGGATTGCGCGTGATTTCGGTCCAGGTATCGCCGCCGTCAGTCGATTTGAAGATGCCGCTGCCCGGACCGCCACTCTCCAGCGTCCAGGGCTTGCGATAGACTTCCCAAAACCCGGCGTAAAGAATATTCGGATTCGTCGGATCGACGATTAGATCACAAGCACCGGCTTTGTCGCTGCGATAGAAAACTTTCTCCCAGGTTCTGCCGCCGTCTTTCGAGCGAAACACGCCGCGCTGCCCATTCGGCCCCCAGACGTGGCCCTGGGCCGCAACGTAAACGATGTCCGGATTTTTTGGATGCACACGAATACGAGAGATTTGCCGCGTGTCTTCAAGGCCGATGTGCTTCCAGGTTTTGCCGCCGTCGGTTGATTTGTAAACGCCGTCACCGTGCGAAACGTTGCCGCGAATCGGCGATTCGCCCATGCCTGCGTAGATCGTGTTGGGATCGGTTTTCGATAATCCAATCGCGCCCACCGAGCCGGTGCCAAAAACCGAGCCATCGCTAACCGGTTCCCAGTTGATGCCGCCGTCTGTTGTCTTCCAAACTCCGCCGCCGGTCCCACCGAAATAATAGACCATCGGCTGTGAGGCGACCCCGGCAACGGCCGTGGAACGCCCGCCGCGAAACGGACCAATCGAGCGCCATTGCAAAACTTTGAGAGGATCATTTTCAGCTTGTGACGTTGTCGGCCGTCGCTGAGCGCCGGCTGGGTCGGCCACGGAAATGAAAACAAACAGAATGAAAACGAAGCGATGAAATCCACACGATCTCTTCACCATGATAGTTGGCTCCTCAAATCTACTTAAGATATCCCCGGGTGAGATACAGAACCGCTCGCGGTAGCGAGCGGGTAAATGCCTGCGATCGGACCCGCTTGCTACCGCAAGCGGTTCTGCACCAGTGAGCGCGCGCCATGCTATCACTAATGATTCCAGAAAAGGAACCAAAATTTCGCTGACCTCTTTGATACAAGTTTGCGGATTTACGTGTTACCTTGGCGGCTGCCGCTCGGCGGCTTTGCCATGATCAATGAACCGTCCATTGCCAAATCCGCCAACGTAGGATTCATGGAAAGACTTCTGAAACCTTTTCGCCCCGCGCCACCTGCCGCTGTTCAGTTAACCGATCCCCGGGAAATCGCGCGCCAATATCGTTATTGGCAAAAGCGCGTTCTGCTTTCATCGATCATCGGCTATGCGACGTTCTACTTCGTCCGAAAAAATCTCAGCATCGCGATGCCGTTCATGGAAAGCGGTTTGGGAATCCAGAAGACTCAATTAGGTTTGTTTCTCACGTTGCACGGATTGCTGTATGGCGTTTCCAAATTCGCGAATGGGTTTTTCGGTGATCGCGCCAACGCGCGCAATCTGATGGTAGTAGGGTTGGCTGCCTCAGCAATTCTTAATGCAATGTTCGGATTTAGCTCAACCGTTTTCGCCCTCGGAGTGATCTGGATGCTGAACGGGTGGTTCCAGGGCATGGGCTTTCCGCCGTGCGCGCGTTTGATTACGCATTGGTTCTCACCCAAACAACTCGCCACTAAAATGTCGATATGGAATATCTCACATCCGATCGGCGGCGCCGTAATTCTGATTCTATGCGGTTATCTGGTCGTGTTCGGCTGGCGACTCTGCTTTTTCGTTCCGGCGGCGATTGCTGTGGCTTGTGCTGTTTTTCTCTGGTTCACGCTGCCCGACACGCCGCCGAGCGTCGGCCTGCCTGAAGTCGAGGGCACGCATCACGAATCGCAGGAAAGAGAATCGAAGGAAAACTTCAAGGCCTTTGTTGTCGAGCACGTCTTTCGAAACAAATATATCTGGATCGTATCGATCGCGAATTTCTTTGTTTACATCATTCGCTATGCCGTACTCGATTGGGGACCGACGATGCTGACACAGTCCAAGCACATTAAGATCGCGCATGCCGCCTGGATGGTGGCCGGATTTGAGTTTGGCGGACTGCTCGGAGCGTTGTTCGGCGGCTGGATTACCGATCGATTCCTCCGGGGTCGTGCTGTTCGCGTTTGCCTCGTCTACATGTTGCTCGCTGGTCTTTCAATATTTCTCTTTTGGAAGATTTCATTGCAGTCGGAATTGTTGATGGCCGGAATCCTCCTGGCAGCGGGATTCTTTATTTATGGCCCGCAATGTCTGCTCGCTGTGACGGCAGCGAATCTGGCGACCAAACGAGCGGCCGCAACGGCCATCGGCCTGACGAGCATCTTCGGTTATGCGAGCACGGTGCTGTCCGGTTGGGGCCTCGGCGCCCTGGTCCAGCATTACGGTTGGAATGTCGCCTTTGAGGGACTGATTATCGTCGCGGCGCTTGGTTCAATTCTCTTCGCGATGGCTTGGAAAGCGAAAGCGCATGGATATGAGACAACTTCAGAATCCCGATCGTGAGAGAGGTCACTTCAGGGTGGTCGTCTTTTCTGTTGCCGGTGCGGGGCATTAGCCCGACCGTCAGGGAGGGCTCAGATTGTGAGCCCTTGCTTACGCGCGGGCTAATGCCCCGGTCGCTTGGCTGTTTCTTCAAGATTTTCAAACAGCTCACGGTTCTTTAAGAACACGATCGCGTTCCCGATCCGCTTCTGCTAATCGGTCTGACGGCGTTACTGCGACAAACGGCGCAAAGTTCGGTTTGTCGGTAAAGATTCCGAACATTGGCACCGCCATCGCGTCAGTAAGATTCAGGGGCTTTAAACCCAAAATAATTTCGATTGTGCGGAGCAGGCTGAGCTGATCGTAACGATCGCTCACGAGCGCGTCACGCTTAACGTAGGGGCCCGCGGCAAAGGCCACCGTGCGTGTCGCGTCGACATGATCGGGACCGTTTTGCGCATCGTCCTCTTCAACCAGAATCACGGAATCCTTCCAGACGGGACTGCGCGCAATAGTCTCGACCACGCGCCCCAGAGCAGTATCGTTCTGCGCCATGAATTGATATGCATCCAGAATTTTCTTGCTCGCGCCGTCGGTATGATCGTTCGGCAACCAGATGTAATGTAGCTGCGCCACGTGACCTAATCTTAGTTGCGTCTCGAAATCCTTTTTCCATTCACGCACGCGATCCAGATCCGAATACTTCAAGTCCCAGGAACGAAAGCTGAATGGATAGTGATACAAATAGTCGGCAAAGCGCCTTCGCAAACGGTCGTCCCGTTTTAGCGCGAGCGCAAAACTGTAATCGCCGGTCACAAAATGTGACAAGCGGCTGGCGAATCCCGGATCGCCGAGCAGTTCGTACGCATGCCGACGCGTGTCTGCGCGCCCGGTGTAAGGCAACGCCAGTTCATTGAATTCAGTTCCGCGATCTTCCCCGGCTGCCGCAATGTCAACCACCCTGGCGTAAAACTTCTTCGCCAGTTCACTTTCCGCTCCATAGAGGTCCGTGAAGATCTTGTAAGCCCGCGTGAATAGAAAATAATTTTCTCCGTAAATCCGGTAATCGATCTCTTTTTCGTCGAGACGGTCCCAAAGATAAGCCGGCGAAAGCATCGCCGGAACCATTCCATACGGATATCCGCCGCTGTTGCAGGTGACGTTAGGCGTGGCGCACGGATTGTTCTTCGCATTCCAACGATATGAGTACGTGAGGTTTCCCATCCACTCGACGAAGGGGCTGGCGTAACCACTGGTCGTAAAGCTATGGCCCAGTACGCTGATCTCGCCGTTGCAAAAAAAATTATCAAGCGTGACAAATTCATCCGCGAGCTGATGATGGATAGGCGTTACCGACCGGCCAAAGATCGTTAACCTGGGATCACCGTTCCCTCGGCCCAGATCTCCGAGCACCTGATCGTAGGTTCGATTCTCTTTGATGATGTAAAAGATATGTTTGATCGGAAGCTTGAAACCGGATTTCGCATCGAACAGTGGCCCGCTCCGATTCGCCACGCTGGTCCAGGCGCGCTGATTCTTCTTCAGATCGTTCTGAGAGATAATCGACACCGTGCCCTTGAGCAAAGTGAGAACATAGTCGCCACTGCGACTCGGACCTGCGCCCGGCGGACCTTTCGGATTTGGATGGCGGGCTTGAATGCCCTTCGCATTCAAGACGATCAAATGCTCCGCATTCGTCAGCACTTTGGTCGGATACCAACCCGTGGGAACGAGACCGAGTCTTTTGTTCGTGTTGCGATCGAAAATTGCCACCGCGTTCGTATCTCCGAGCGTCACAAAAAGCCGACTGCGATCAACTGCGCAAGACGTTGGCGCCACACCAGACCGGCTTCCTCTCTCCGCTACCGAGATCGTTGAAGTGACGCGCTCGGTTTGGCTATCGATTACCGAGAGATTGTCGGCGCCGGTATTAACCACATATAGCCGCCGGCCATCGGTGCAGGATTCCTGCGGCGTTCGACCAACGGCGATGCTCTTGAGAAGCTTCAGTTCTCGATCGAACACAAACACTTTGTCTTCACCCAGAACGGTGACGAAGAGTTTCCCGCTGAGATAGCGGACCGTGTAAGGGTAGTAGCCGGCTTTTATCTCACGTTCGATTTGACCGGTGACTGTATTGAGGATTCCCAATCCTCCGCCGACAAAGCCTCCGCCGCCGGCCTTCTTCGTCGCCATGTAGGCGACGGCCAGATGCTCTGAATCGATAGGCGCCAGACCGCCGACGAAGCCGCCGACTTTATATTCGCGAATTAAGTCGAAGTTCTTATCGACGCGGTAAACCTTTTCGTCAAAGCCGCCGCTGATGTGAAGGTCGCCATCAAGTCCAACCGTCGCGCTGGGAAACAGCGAATTCAATTTGATTGTTTTGGTAACTTGCGCAGTCCGTGGATCGACAATCGAAACGACTTGCGGCTCCTGATAGTAGTAACCCGTATTAAGCACGACGAGTTTCCCGGCGAATTCAACCATCTCGTAAGGAAGCCGGCCGACGTCGACCTGCGTTCCCGCCGGAGCGATCCGCCAGCCGTTCGGCAACTCGACTTCCGCGCTCTGATTTGCTCGTGATTTGCGTTGTTGCGCCGCTACGTAAGGCAGGATCTCCTGATAGGGAGTGTGCCTGGCGAATTCCCAAAGCTCGCGATTGAGATCTTCCTGGTCATCAGGATCATCGACGCGACGGGCTCGTTCCTGGCCAGTAACCACAATCGATAGCGCTAGTATGAAGAGAGTCGACAAAAGGGCGAGTGTTTGTTTCATCTTTATTAGGATAAGAGAACGAGCTCGCGCAAAGGGCAAAAATGCGACTGCTTATTTCTCTTCTTTCAACAGGCCTCTTTTGCGCTCTCTCGGCTTTGCGCTTTTCCGGCTTTGCGATTTGGTCGCCTCCGTGTGAAACTTCGTCTTCGTTCTAAAACAACTCAGCCAATGCGTCTTCAACGGAGCGCACACCAACGACGCGCAAGCCCAATAACCTTTCCAGGCCCTGCGTATTTGAAGTTGGAATGATAATTCGTTTGAATCCCAACGCCTGCGCTTCGCGCGCGCGCACAGACGCTTGCGTCGCGCCGCGAACCTCGCCGGTCAAGCCGACTTCGCCGAAGACGGCAGTCTGCGGATCGATTGGCTGATTGCGAAAACTAGATGCTATGGCTGTCACTAATCCGAGGTCGACCGCCGGCTCGTCAACTTCCAATCCGCCCGCAATATTTACAAAGACATCGTCGCCAAGTAATTGCATTCCAATCCGTTTTTCCAGCATAGCAACCAGGAGCGCCACACGATTCTGATCAGCGCCCTGCGTCATCCGCCGTCCGGTTCCGTATTTCGAACTTGAAACCAAAGCCTGGATTTCTACGAGCACCGGACGCGTTCCTTCCATGCATGCGGTCACGACTGAGCCGGCCGCATCGACCGGACGCTCCTCCAGAAACATCTGCGAAGGATTGGCGACCGGCGCCAGACCTGAGTTGGTCATTTCGAAAACGCCGACTTCGTTGGCGGCGCCAAAACGATTCTTGGTGGCGCGCACGATGCGATGATTGTGATGCCGCTCACCTTCGAAATAGAGCACCGTATCGACGATGTGCTCCAGCGCGCGCGGGCCGGCAATCGATCCTTCTTTGGTCACGTGACCGATGAGAAAAATCGGAATCCCGCGATTTTTTGCGAGCAACAGAAACTGCGCCGCCACTTCACGAATTTGCGAGACGGATCCGGGCGCGGATTCGATTTCGGACGAGAACGTCGTCTGAATCGAATCAACTACGATAGCGCCGGGTTGAACCCGCTCAATTTCCCGAAAGATATTTTCGAGATTCGTTTCGGGCAGAAGTAAAAGATTCGGAGCCTTAACCCCGAGTCGCTCGCCCCGCAGTTTGATCTGGCGCTCAGACTCTTCGCCGGAAACATAAAGTACCGAAACGTTGTTCGCGCTCAGCCTGTCCGCTACCTGAAGCAGCAGAGTACTTTTGCCGATGCCCGGATCGCCTCCTAACAAAACGAGCGTGCCCGGAACAATGCCGCCGCCGAGCACGCGATCGAATTCGGTCACACCGGATGAAACACGCACGTCGTCCTGGGATTCGATTTCGGTGTAAGCGACCGCCTTTGCTTCGCGCAAACGAAAACTATTTCGGCCGGCGCCCCTCTTGGTCGTGACGACGCGCTCTTCAACCAGCGAGTTCCATTCGCCGCACTCGGGACACTTGCCTAACCACTTGCGCGACTCATAGCCGCAGTTTTGGCAGATGAAAGTTGTGTTGGATTGTTTCGGCAAAGAGTCTCTCTTGTGACCTCAGTATCTCCGTCTTCTCCGTATGCGAATAAATGTAGGCAGTCGGTTCACCCCAGAGGACACAGAGAAATTAGTTCAAGCCCTAAGCTCCAGAACTGAGTTCGCGGCTCTTACGGAAATATTCCCCGCACGCGCGTTGCTTCGGCTACCCGGCCGATCGCCAGAATGTACGCGCCGGTGCGCATGTCGACGCCGTAGCGCGACGCGGTTTGGTGAACTTTTTTGAAGGCATCGCCGATCGTTTCCTCAAGTGTCTGGTTAATGCGGCGCTCGCTCCAGAAAAACGAGTACTGGTCCTGCACCCACTCGTAATAACTCACCGTCACGCCGCCGGCATTCGCGAGAATGTCCGGAATCAGCAACGCGCCGTTTTCTTCGAGCACTCGATCAGCCCCTGGTGTTGTTGGGCCATTCGCCAGCTCGGCAATGATCTTCGCTTTGACTCTGCCGACATTGTTCAGCGTGATGCTGTTCTCCAACGCCGAGGGACAGAGGATGTCGCAATCAACCTCCAGCACGTCGTCCGGCGCAGTTTCTTTTGCGCCCGCCAGTCCGTAGAGCGCCCCAGTCTCTTCTTTATGTTTCAAGGCCGCGTGAATATCAAGTCCGCTTTCTGAATAGACGCCGCTCCTTGAATCGCAGGCAGCGACAACGCGCCCGCCGTCCTGGGCCACCAGTCGCGCAATGATCGATCCGGCATTTCCAAAGCCCTGGACTGCCACTCGTGCGCCTTTCAAATTCATTCCCTTCACTTTACAGGCCTCGCGCAGCGCATAAAGCGCGCCGCGTGCGGTAGCTTCGTGACGTCCTTGCGAGCCTCCCAGCGACAACGGCTTGCCGGTAACGACGCCCAGTTCCGTGTGGCCGCGCACCATGGAAATCGTGTCCATGATCCAAGCCATCGTTTGCGAGTCGGTATAAACATCGGGCGCGGGAATATCGCGATCGGGCCCGACGATTGGCGCAATCTCAAACGCATAACGGCGTGTGAGTCTTTCCAACTCGCCTTTTGAGAGGCTCTTCGGATCGCAAACCACGCCGCCCTTCCCGCCGCCATAAGGAATACCAACCGTCGCGCATTTCCAGGTCATCCATGATGCCAGCGCTTTCACTTCGTCCAAGGTCACGTTGGGGTGATAACGAATGCCGCCTTTCGCGGGCCCGCGCGCGATGTTGTGCTGCACGCGATACCCCTCGAACACTTTTGTTTCACCGCCGTCCATCTTCACGGGAATCGAAACAATGAGCTGGCGTTTGGCGCTGCGCAAAACGTTGCGCATCGATTCTTCCAGCTCGAGATAGTCCGCCGCGCGATCAAACTGCTGCTTCGCGATCTCAAACGGATTGAGTTCTTCAGTATGGGCTACTGCTGTGGCCATGATCCCTTGCTCCTGAAAATTTTTGTTCTAGGGCGGCGACAATCGTAAAGGAATTGGCCGCAAGTTCCAAACCACCAGGCAGAAACCCGACCGTCGGGGAGGGTGCATTGCATCTGCCATGAAGACGGTAGTGCTCTTTTCGAGCGATGCAACTTTGGCCGCGTTCGGGAGGCTGCATTTGAATCGGCGACAAAGATAGCACCCTCCGTCACGGTCGGGTTTTCGTCGAAGCGGGAACAACATCGCCCGACCGTTGTCTAACATTTCAGCTTCTTCGACCCGACGGCACCGGCACAAAGGAGGAGCTAAGATGTTTAATAACCTAATCGAATCCCAGTCGCACCGGAAAGAATTCAAGCGCCGTGGCAGATTTCTTCTGGCGACCACGGCCGTCTATGCATTGTTCTTTTTAGTTGCCGGCATCGCGAGCATTTATGCTTACGACGCGCGACTTGACGCTCAGAATGATGACCTCGCTTTGCTTTCGTGGGTACCGCCGGCCCCGGTCGATCATCGACGAGAAATACAACCGTCTCGAAGATCGTTCACACCGACTGCACCGGTGGATCCGAAAATAAATACCTCTGAACGAACAAACGCGGTCGCACGGACAGATAATCCCCAAGTCGTACCGGAAACTGTCGGAACCAAGGGAAGCGACGCGCCACCTCTCGATGGTCCTGTGAATATTAGTCAAAGAAATGCCGATCCGCCGGCCTCTTCTTCGGGAGACAAAAACGGCTGCGCAAATTGTCCCGGAAACGGAACGGCACCAGCAGTCGTCGAGGTCAAGCCAACCCCTGAACCAACTCCAGTGAAGCCAAAAACCGAAACGCTGCCTTCACGAATGCTGGTCTCTAAAGCGATCAGTTTGCCTCAACCGCCATATCCGCAAATAGCAAAACAGATCGGCTTACAAGGCCCGGTGGTGGTCCAGATTTTGGTTGACGAAACAGGCCGAGTGGTTTCTGCTCAAGTCGTTTCCGGAAATCCAATGCTCGGTGGCAACGCGAGAGACGCCGCCCTGCGCGCGCGTTTCACACCGACAACGCTCAACGGTCAGACGGTAAAAGTGCAGGGCGTGATTACTTATAACTTTGTGCTGCAGTAGGTGAACATCGCCCCAATGAAGTTTTCGCTACTGGAAAACAGTTGCGATTTTATTCATCGCATCTTCGTAAACTTGCTGCTGCGGCACAGACGAGCTCTTCGAAACTTTGAATGAATGGTCGCCGCCTTCGATTGCATAGATCGTTGCCGGCAGGCGAAGCTTCTTGATCACGGCACGAATTTCGTCAGGCGTACCAAAGGCATCGCGGGAGCCCTGGATGAACAGCATCGGCGCGCGAATATTTTTCAAATGTTCAGCACGTAACTTATCCGGCCTGCCGGGCGGATGGAGCGGATAGCCGAGAAAGACTAACCCTGTAAGTTCGACTGACGTATGCGGGGCAGTAGCCCGACCGTGAGGGAGGGCTTGGTTGTTCAAGCTGTCAGCAACCTGGGAAGCAATCCGGCCGCCCATCGATTTGCCGCCGATCACCAAACGATTGCCCTTTAGTTTTTTATGCTTGAGTGCAGCGTCGATCACGGCGCGATAACATGATTCGAGACGACCTTTCGGATCCGGCAAGCGACGCCCCCGTTCGGTATAGAGAAAGTTGAAGGTCATTGCATCAAAGCCGCGCGCTGCCAGTCCGCTCGCGAACAGGCGCATGAAACCGCTCAACTGATTAGCGCCGGCGCCGTGGCCGAGAATGATCGTTACACCTTTGCGATCACGTTTGGCCGCTGAGTAGAGGAGTGCGGTGACGCTCTCATGGTCAGTGACTTTTATTATTAGTTTCTCGGTTTCGTTCATGATGAAGAACTTTCTGAGTTCCTGACGGTCGGGCTAGTGCCAGGATCTGCTTTCTGCTCACCGTTCACGTAAACACGCGGCACGCGCGAACCGATGCCGCAAGTGACTTCGTAAGAGATCGTGCCGATGGTTTCGGCGATGTCTTCGGCGGTGATCGATAAGTCACCGTCTCGTCCCAGTAAGGTCACGTCGTCATCGAGCGAGACGCCAGGCACGTCAGTAACATCGATCAGCGTCAAGTCCATCGAAACGCGTCCGACAACGGGCGCAAACTTGCCGCGGGCAATGACGCGGCCACGGTTTGAGAGCGCTCGCGAATAACCGTCGTCATAGCCAATCGGCAGCGTTGCGATCATTGAATTGCGCCGAGTTTCAAACGTGCAGCCGTATCCAAGTTTTTCGCCTTCGCCAACTCTCTTTAGCAGCATAATGCGCGAACGCAGACTCATCACTGGCCGCAATGGCGGAGTCTCTGTCTGCGACGGCAGGACGTCACGCGTGAAGCCGTACAGAGTTCCACCGGGCCGAATCATATTTCCCCACGAGTGTGGATAACCGAATGTTGCCGCGGAGTTAGCCGCATGAACGAACTCCGGTGAAAAACCTTTTTCGCGAAACCGAGTATCCGCGTCGCGAAATCGAACGAGTTGGCTCTTCGTGAATTCCTGGTAAGCGTCATCATCAGCCGCCGCGAGGTGAGTCATCATGCCGTCAACGCGAACGTTCTTTAACTCCTTGATTGCTTCGCAGAATTCCTGCACTGCGCCATAGCGGACGCCGAGCCGGCCCATTCCCGTGTCTATCTTCACGTGCACATCAACGACAGCACTCATTTCCTTCGCCGCGCGATTGATCGATTCGATCATGTCGAGTCGATAAACCACCGGCGTCAGATTGAATTGCAAACACGCTTTTTCCTGTCCGTTCCAAATTCCGCCGAGACACAGGATCGGTTTTGTAATGCCAGCCTCTCTTAATTCAATTCCTTCTTCCGGCAGCGCAACACCGAGCCAATCGACACCTTCCGTTTCCAGGCGCCGCGCGCACTCGACCGCGCCGTGGCCGTAGGCGTTGGCTTTTACGGCTGCCAATATTTTCACGTCGGGTCCCACCCGTTCACGAATTACATGGAAGTTAGCGGCGAGCGTGTCAAGGTCGATCTCGGCCCAGGTGGGACGATGCTCAGCGAGTTGATCTTCCAGGGTCATCGTTGGTTAACAGTCAATCACAATTTGCGGCAAACAGAAAAGGCGAAGACGCCGTGTTTGACTCTGCGGCTCTGCCGCTGAGCCGTAGTGAACGGTCGTCGTCACTTCCGGCAAGGCCTCGCCCTTGCCGGAAGTGAAGTATTCTAAAAACAAGCGAGCCGGTAAGCCATAGGCTTACCGCACGGACGGGCGGCGGAGCCGCCAGAAACCTAAATGAATTTGCTTGGAGTGTGAGTCTTAGAATTCGTCGCCGCCGCGCTCGATGCGCGCGCCGCGAGAGCGATCGAATCTGCTGAGATAACCGCCGAGCGCTTCCTTGTCGAGGTCGGCGAATCTGGCGAACTGATTGAGAAACGCGAGATAGACGGTGTCGGTTGGACCATTGCGCTGCTTGGCGACGATCAACTCGGCGATGTTCTTATTCTCGTCGGTGCGCTTGTACTGTTCTTCGCGATAGATGAAAGCGACCAGATCCGCATCCTGCTCGATTGCTCCAGACTCGCGCAAGTCCGCAAGCTGTGGACGATGATCCGTTCGATTCTCCGGAGCCCGCGACAATTGCGAAAGCGCCACCAGCGGCACGTTCAACTCCTTGGCCAGCGCCTTCAGCTCGCGCGAAATTTGCGAAACTTCCTGTTGACGAGATTCGAAGCGTTTGCTGGCGCCGGACATGAGCTGCAAATAATCAACTACGATCATGTCGAGCTGTTTTTGCTCGGTTGCCAGTCGTCGCGACTTCGCCCGCATCTCCAGGACAGAGATCGCCGGAGTGTCGTCGATGAAAATCCGCGCGTCAGCAAGTTTCCCCAACGCCTTTCCCAGCCGCGACCATTCTTCGTTTGAAAGATAGCCGCTGCGAAACTTCGAAGCATCGACGTTGGCTTCCGAACATAGCATGCGCGTCGCCAGAGATTCTGCCGACATTTCCAGCGAAAAGATTCCCACGACGGCGTTGTTCTGAACCGCGGCGTGCTGTGCGAGGGTCAGCGCCAGGCTGGTCTTCCCCATCGACGGCCGCGCGGCAATCACCACGAAATCCTGCTTCTGCAATCCCGACGTCAGCGCGTCCAGACCGCGAAATCCCGTGGGCACGCCGGTTACGACCAGGTCGCGATGCTCGACAGCCTCGGCCTTTTCCAGCACGCGTTCGGCAGGTTCTTTGATATGTTGAAAGCCCTGGCGGATTCTTTCGTCCGCGAGCGCAAAGATTGAGTGTTCAGCATGGTCGAGAATATTCGCCGGCTCGTCTTCTTCTTCCAAAGCTTCGGCGGTGATCTTGTTGGCAACTCTGACAAGTTGGCGCAGCAGAGACTTTCCGCGGACGACCTTCGCGTACGGCGCAACGCTGGTGACATGCGGCAGACCATAAGTCAAATTCGTCAGAAAGATTACCCCGCCCACGGAATCCAAAGAATTATCTTTCCGCAGATCTTCAGCGACTAAAATGGGATTGATTTCCGAGCCGCGCTCGAACAACGCAATCATCGACTGAAAAATGCGCCGGTTCGACGGCACATAAAAATCATCAGGCTTGAGCAGTTCAACGGCCTGGGCAATCAGCGAATTGTCGAGAATGATCGAGCCAAGGATGGCGCGTTCGCTGTCGGGACTGCTGGGGAGAGGTCGTTCAAGAAGCGGATCGCGAATCGGATTTGGTGTCGCCATGTATTAAAACTTTGTTGTCATGAAAAAGGGTTTTCTCGAACGGGGAAAACAAGCGTAGTTCGCGCTCCGAACTATACAACAAGAGCCTGACTGCCTCACAGTCAGGCTCTGTTTTATTTGAATGATGAAAAACGTAAGCCGGTGACGCAATCACGCGTTCTCTTCATTACTCGTCTGCGGCGCCTCTTCGTCTGCTTTCGTTTCTGGTTCAGGCACCTGAACTTCCACGCCGCCTTCGCCGAGCACGCTCACGGGAAGCTCGACGGTTACGTCGCGGTGCAGTCGCACGGGCACGGTGTAGTTGCCGAATCGTTTGATCGGCTCGCGCAAGACGATGCGACGGCGATCGATTTCGTAGCCGCGATCTTTCAAAGCGTGCGCGATATCCATGGAAGTTACCGAGCCGTAAAGGATGCCTTCCTCGCCAACTTTTCTTTCGAAGTTTAAAGTCATGCCGCGCAATTGATCTGCCTGCGCATCGGCAGTTGAGCGTTCTTTCGCTTCACGTTTCAAAAGCGCTGCGCGCTCTGATTCGATCTGCTTAACATTGCTCGCCGTCGCTTCGACGGCCAGACTCCGCGGCAGCAGATAGTTGCGCGCATAGCCCGCCTTCACCCGCACGATTTCGCCGCGCGCTCCCAGATTGTCGATATCTTCGCGTAATAGAACTTGTTTATGTGCCATTTTTTGATTCCCCAATCTCCCTCTCCCGCTGGGAGAGGGCTGGGGTGAGGGACGCAGTTACGGCCCCACGAACCTCTCACCCTAACCCTCTCCCAAAGGGAGAGGGAAAATATTCTTAGTCTGCCGCGTAAGGCAGGAAGGCAATGTTGCGCGCCCGCTTGATCGCTTCTGCCAGCATGCGCTGATGCGTCGCGCATGCACCGGAAATACGCCGCGGAAGAATCTTCCCGCGCTCAGGAATATATGATTGCAAGAGTCGCACGTCTTTGAAGTCGATCAGATCGACTTTGTCGATGCAGAAGCGACACGACTTGCGCCGCTGCATGCGGCGGCCGCCCCGACCCATCGGCCCGCCGGCCCTTTCATACTCACGCTCAAAACCAAAATCTCGATCTTCATAATTTGATGACATAGGCATTCCTCTTAGGTGAACTGTCTTGACGGCGGCGCCGGCTCAGGTCGCGTAATCTTCTTCGGCCTCTGATTCTACTGACGGTTTGGCTTGACGCGATTTCGGGCCAGACGCGCGCTTCGTCGCCTTGCGAGCCCGCCGATCTCTGAGTTTGTCGGCGCGCCGGCGATCCTCGTCCACGCGCACGGTGATATATCGCAGAATTCGATCGTTAACGCGCATGCGACGCTCGAGTTCGGCAATCTCGGCGCCGGAACCTTCGATCTCCAGCAACATATAGGTGCCTTCCCGCTTGTGCTTGATCTCATAAGCGAGTTGCCGCCGTCCCATGACTTCGGTCTTCGCTATCGAGCCATTCTGGCTGGTCACGATCTTTTGCAAGGCCTCGCTGAGCTTCATGACTTCTTCATCGTCCGCGTCAGGATCGACGATAAAGACTACTTCGTAAATTCGTTTTTCTGCCAAGATTTCTCCTCCACTATTTATCAACTTCGTTTGGAAGTCCGGGCCTGTCCGGTTACGGTCAAATTCGGCGAACGTGTCCGCCGTCTAAACTGCTCACTGCTCACTGCTCACTGACGGCTGGTTGTACAACGACATCGCCTTCCCGATGCCTTCACGCAAAACGCATCGCAGCGCTTCCTCGGCACGCGCTAAAACCTTCTCCACTTCGCGCCGCTGACCGCGCGGAAACTCATCCAGGACAAAACTTTTCGCATCGCTAACCGGGTGATCCGGTTGAATGCCGATGCGCAAGCGCACGAATTCGTTTGTCCCCAGCGCCGCGATGATCGACTTCAAACCATTGTGTCCGCCGGCGCTGCCGCGGGCCCGCAAGCGAATCGCGCCAAACGGCAAAGCAAGATCGTCGCTAATTACGATCAGCGAGCATCCCGCGTCTTCCCGGTCGAGTTTAGCCACCAGGCAAGCAACCGCTTCGCCGCTTAGATTCATGTACGTCTGCGGTTTTGCCAAACGTACCCGCTGATCTTCGATCGATGCGCTGCCCACCAGCGCACGGCATTCGCGCCGTTTAACTGCCGTCTCCGCTTCCGGCGCCAGCCTGTCAATGAGCATGAATCCCAGGTTGTGGCGCGACCATTCGTATTCCGCGCCCGGATTCCCGAGTCCGACGATCAAATACATAAGGCAAAAGTAAAAAGTTAAAAGGCAAAAAGGAAACGCAAGGATTTGTTTTGCCTTTTTCCTTTTGCCTTTTTACTTCTTCTCCTTCTCCTTCTCCTTCTCTTCCTCGGCCCCGGCTTCGCCCTCCTCTTCCTTCTTGCCCTTGCCGATCACTTCGGGTTCCGCTGGCTCTTCGCCTTCGACTGGGGCCACGACCACCTCTTCTTCCTTGACGATGCCGACGGTCGCAATCACTGAATCGGTCGTTTCCAGAATTTCGATCTTCTCACTGGCCGATATGTCAGAGACGTGCAGCACGTCGTGAACGCCAAGATTCGTGACGTCGACTTCGAGCGCTTCCGGAATCTCGCGCGGCTCGCATCGGATATCGATGCTGCGGACAATTTGTTCCAGGATTCCGCCCTGCTCGCGCACGCCGATCGGTTCGCCCACTAGACGCAAAGGCACAGTGACTTCGATCTTCTGGCCGCTCACCAGTCTCTTGAAGTCAGCGTGAATCAGACGTCCGCGCACGGGATCGATCTGCCTCTCGCGAAACATCACTTCACTGGGCCCGACGCCTTCCACGTCGAGCGTGAAAATCGTGTTAAAGCCGCTGTCGGACCGCAGAATCGCGGCCAGCTCGCCCCAGGGCGCCAACGCGGCGATCGTTTGGCCATCGCCGCCATAAACGGTAACCGGTATCTGGCCTTCGCGGCGCGCGCGCCGGGCATCATTTTTTCCGCGACCAGCGCGCGGCGTCGCGCGAACTATTATGTCTTTCTTGTCTGCCATGATTGCTTCTCCACTTTATTCCCCTCTCCCGCTGGGAGAGGGTTAGGGTGAGGGCGTACTAAGTCGACGCTAACTTCGTCCCTCTCCCCAGCCCTCTCCCAAAGGGAGAGAGAGAGCCGGCGGGCGGTAGCCCGCCGCTAAACGACGTTTCAATTGTCCTTGCTGAAAGCTGATTGCTGACGGCCGATGCGACGGCTACTTCGCTCTCAGTGTTTGCCCTTCATACGAAGAGCGAAGAGACGCTGGTCTCTTCATGGATCGACTTGATCGCTTTCGCCAAAAGCGGGGCGATGCTTAAAACTTTTATCTTATCCAGTTCCGCTGCCTTTGAGTTCAACGGAATTGTGTTCGTCACAACTATCTGTTCGATGTCCGAATTCGCCAGATGCTGGGCCGCGCGGCCCGAAAGCACCGGATGCGTGAAGCAAGCGTGAATGCGCGCCGCCCCGGCTTCTTTCAAAGCCTGCGAAACCTTGGTCAAAGAACCGCCAGTATCGCACATGTCATCGACTATCAAACAACTGCGGCCTTCGACATCACCGACGACGTTCATCACTTCCGCGACGTTCGGTTTTTCGCGACGCTTGTCGCAGAGCGCCAATTCCGCGTCCAGGCGTTTCGCGTAAGCGCGGGCCCGTTCAGCGCCGCCGGTGTCGGGCGCCACTACGGTCATGTTCGGAAACCGGTGCGTTTGGTAATGACCGATCAAGACCGGCGCCGCATAAAGGTGATCGACCGGAATATCAAAGAACCCCTGAATCTGCGCCGCATGCAAATCAATCGTCAAAATGCGATCTGCTCCCGCGGTCGTCAACAAATTGGCTACCAGCTTCGCCGAGATCGGAACGCGTGGTCGATCCTTTTTGTCTGCGCGGCCGTAACCATAATACGGAATCACGGCGGTGACGCGTTCAGCCGAAGAGCGGCGAAACGCGTCAAGCTGCACCAACAGCTCCATCAGATGCGAATCAACCGGCGGACAAGTCGGCTGCACGATGAAGACATCGGCGCCGCGCACGTTTTCCTCGATCTGAAAATTGATTTCGCCGTCCGAGAATCGCGCCGTCGTGGCGCGTCCCAGATCGCACGTAAGTTCGTGGCAAATCTCTTCCGCCAGCGGACGATTCGCGCTGCCCGAAAAGACTTTGATCCCGCCGGTTGTGCTCATTCAATGAAAAGTGACGAGTTACGAGCGACTTGCGGCTGTCCTGCCGCCAAGTCACCGGTTACTGGTTACTAAACTTGGCTGGGGCGGAAGGATTCGAACCTACGAATGCCGGTTCCAAAGACCGGTGCCTTACCACTTGGCTACGCCCCAGCATTCATTCCTTCTGAGACCCGAGCAAGCATTCCACCGCAAGGTCCCATTGCGCGTCGGTACTGGTCGCGCCCAACCGTCGTACAAGGAAAGACGCGCCAACCGGGTTCGAGATCGATCGCCTGAATGGCGCGCTCTTGTGCTTCCCTATTGTCAAAAATCCCAAAGACCGCGGCGCCGCTGCCGGCTAACATCGCGCTTAACGCTCCGGCTTTTGTCAAAGCCGCCTTGGATCTTTCAATTTCAGGCCAGAGACGAAAGACCACAGGCTCAAAATCGTTCGCTCGCACATTGTCGCGATCGCGCGGTGCTGGCGAACCTGAAAGAATAGTGTCGTCGGAAAGTGTTGTCAAGGAAGCAGCATTCAACGCTTGATACGCTTGCGCGGTCGAGACGCTCGCCTTCGGTTTGAGAATTAGTAAAAACTTTTCGTCACCGTCAGGCAATGGCGTTACCTGGGACCCGATTCCACGGCAACGGGCCGTGCCTCCGTAAAGAAAAAATGGCACATCAGCGCCAAGTGTCGACGCAATTTCACTGAGCTCAGTCGACGATGTTTCAATCTTCCAAAGATGACAAAGGCCAATCAAGGTTACCGCAGCATTTGATGAGCCGCCACCAAGACCGGCTTGCCACGGAATTCGTTTTTCGAGCCGCATGCGAGCGCCTCCATTCGGCGCAAACCGAACCCGCAGGGCTTCGGCGGCACGATAGACGAGATTCTCAGCGCCCGCCGGCAGCGAGCGATCATCGCACGACAAAACGATTTTAGAGTCATTACTCGCCGTCAGATGAATTGTATCGTGCAGACTGATCGTCTGAAGAATGGTATCGAGTTCGTGATATCCGTCCGCGCGCTTGCCGATGACACGCAGGCCCCAATTAATTTTCGCAAAGGCTGGAAGCGTGATCGAAGTTTCAAGCACAGCGGTTCACTAGTCCGTGCAAGCGGGTCTTACGGACGACATTACCCCCTCGCTGCTGCGAGCGGTTCTGTATCTATCTGAATTGAGCCGGTGTTCTTTCACTAATCTTATTTAGACAGGCGCGCACGCGCGGCCAGAGCGTTGGCTTCGCGATTGGCGTCATCAATCACCCGCTCTTCCTTCAGCGTCAGCAACTCGCGATCGCGCATTACCACGCGCCCATCAATTATTGTCGTGCGCACGTCGGATGCACCGGCTGAATAAACCAAAACCGAAATGACGTCGCTTCTCAAAGGACTCGAATGAAGACTATCCAAATCAACGACAATCACATCCGCGCGCTTGCCAATTTCCAGACTGCCAATTTCCTTGTCCAATCCCATCGCGTGGGCGCCGTCAATCGTGGCCATGCGCAGCGCGCGCTCCGCAGGCAAGGCCTCAGGTCCGTGCATCGCTTTCTGCAAAAGAGCTGCGGTTCGCATCTCGGTGAACATATCCAAACGGTTATTGCAGGGCGCGCCATCGGCCCCGAGCGATACCGAGATCCCGAGATCGATCATTTCAGTGACGCGTGCAATTCCAGAGCCGAGCTTCAAATTAGAAGAAGGACAATGCGCTACGTTCGTTTTGGTGCGGGCGAGTGTTTCCATCTCGGCCTCGTCAAGATGAATGCAATGGGCCAGCATCGCGTGCGGTCCTGAGATTCCGAGCGAATCAAGATAGGCAACATTCCGCATGCCGGTCTCGCGCTCAACCATCTTACATTCAGCTAAATTCTCTGACGCGTGAGTGTGGACGATCACGCCTTGCTCGCGCGCCAGCCGCGACACTTCCGTCAATAACTCCCGGGTGCAACTAACGGCGAAGCGGGGCGCGAAACAACTATGAATCCGCCCATTCCCCTTTCCATTCCACTCTTCGATCAAAGCAAGAGATTCACGAATGGAAGCGGCGGTTTCTTCGCGGAGTTCGTCCGGCACGTCTTCGCCCTTGTCCATCATGCACTTGCCGATGGTCGCGCGAAACCCGGTTTCTTCGACTACGCGAAAGACTTTTTCGGTGTGGCGCACAGTTTCCATGGTCAGCGCACAAGTTGTGCCGCCCTTGATCAATTCAGCAATTCCCAACTGGGCCGACGCGCGAATCGATGCCGGCGTGTGCGCGGCTTCCATCGGCCAGATGCGTTTTTTCAGCCAATCGATCAATGACAGATCGTCGGCTGCGCCGCGAAACAATGTCTGACAGAGATGCACGTGCGTCTGCACAAATCCAGGCAAAACTGCGCAGCCGCTCGCGTCGATTATCTCGTCAGCCGTCTCGCCGATCTTTTCGGCGATGCTGGCGATGCGGCCGTCACGAATCAGCAGGTCGCCACGCGCAACTGGGCCTTTCTGGTCCATCGTTACGAGCGTGCCGTTTTTGATCAGAATCGAGCCGGTCATCTTTTCTGAAAGCGAGCCGCGCGGATTATGCGAGGATTAGTGAAGATCTGTAAAGCGTTCAGGCTTCATTTGGAAATGCGATATCGCCAGTAATCAGGATGTCGGCTGTGATGCTTGAAAGCAAGAATGTGAAGACGATCCGAATAATCACGATAGTAGATCGCATATGGGAACCGAGGCATTAAGTAGCTGCGCACGCCATCCTCTATGATCCTCCAACGTCCGGGCGCTTCAAGGATTATCGCGACTGCCCGGTTCGCTTCATCAAGAAATTGAACGCCCAGCATTACCACGCAGTTTTCGTAATATTTCGCGGCCTCGATTAGTTCAGTTTCGGCATCGGGATGGTAGATCAGTCGCATTTGAGCGCGCGCCGAGCCGCTTGCATGACCTCTTCATGTGTGCGACCAGTTACTTTCCCTGACGAAAGGTCCTCATCGCGTTGGATGGCCTCATTAACGGCAGCATGTGCATACGTATCCGGCAGTCCTGCGTCAATGCTTTGCCACAGCGCCTGCGCGAGTGAGATTCGCTCTGCAAGCGGCAGCGCCATTGCGTCGGCCATAAGTTCTTCGGTGGTCATAAGGAAACAGTAGCGGGTACGGCAATTGTCAGTCAAGAAGTCCACGGCACTCCCTCGCGGCTTTGACCGACGCACGTGCGGGAAGGCACTGACTTTCCGAGCACGTTATCCAAACTAGGCGCTAGTCGAGGCTAGGCCTCGACGCCCAGGCCGTCAGCATCCGATACGAATAATGCTTGAGTTGCGTTCTCAAAGGCGCCTACTTACTTTTTTTCCGCTGCCGCCGCCGCAGCTTTCTTCGCCTCAGGCGGCGCTTCTGCTGCGGGCTCCTCGCGCACCGGGATTCCCAGCGCGCGCTTTACGTCGTTATCGATGCGCTTCAGCAACTCCGGATGGTCCTTCAAAGTCTGTTTCGAATTCTCGCGCCCCTGACCCAGACGGTCGCCTTTGTAGCCGAACCAGGCGCCGCTCTTTTCAACTACTCGGTGGGTCGTCGCCAGATCCAGCAGATCACCTTCGCGCGAGATTCCTTCGCCGTACATGATGTCGAATTCGGCTTCGCGAAACGGCGGCGCGACTTTGTTCTTTGCCACCTTGACCTTCGTGCGATTGCCGACCACGCGATCGGCATCCTTGATCGCGCCGATGCGTCGAATGTCCAGACGCACGGAGGAATAAAACTTAAGCGCACGGCCGCCAGAGGTCGTTTCCGGATTGCCGAACATCACGCCAATCTTTTCGCGAATCTGGTTGATGAAGATGAAGCAAGTGTTCGATTGCGCGACGATCGCGGTTAACTTGCGCAGCGCCTGCGACATCAGACGGGCTTGCAAACCCGGAAGCGAATCGCCCATTTCGCCGTCCAGTTCAGCGCGCGGGACCAGGGCCGCGACAGAATCAACTACGATCACATCGACGCCATTCGATCGCACCAGGGCTTCAGCGATCTCCAACGCCTGCTCGCCCGAATCCGGCTGGGAGATCAACAGATCGTCAATATTCACGCCCAGTTTGCCGGCGTAATCGGCATCCATTGCATGCTCGGCGTCGATGTACGCGGCCACGCCACCGGCTTTCTGGGCTTCGGCGACGATATGCAAGGCCAGCGTCGTCTTGCCGGAACTTTCCGGCCCATAGATTTCGACAATCCGCCCACGGGGCACGCCGCCCACACCGATGGCCGCGTCCAACGACAACGAGGTCGTCGAAATCGCGGGCACATCTGAAATGTCACGCTCGCCCAGGCGCATAATCGATCCTTTACCAAATCTTTTTTCAATGTTGGCCAGCGCGGCTTCGATCGCGCGGCTGCGGTCTGCAAATCGGTCTTCAGGCATAACAGGCATCGCTTTCTTCTGCTCCTCTTCCCGGATTAACTCTCAAAGAGCTCACTGAGTTGAGTGAGCATAGCACACTTCGCGCGAGAATGGAACAGAGTTTCATGCATGAAACGACTACTTTTTCTGCCGGAGGGTTAGAGGTTTTGCGCGTTGGGATGGTGCGTCTCGGCAGCCCTCTCTGCGCTTCCCGAAGGTGAGAACGCACGGTCTAAGATCGAGAATTTCTTAAGCTCTCAACGGCTTAAATTTCGCGGGCGTCTTAATTTACCTTGGCGCCTTTTGAAATTTCTTTGCGCCTTTGCGCGAACTCATTTTCACAGTACTCATTCCACGCAAAGTCGCAAAGATAGTTCTGAAAGGCGCAAAGAAAACCAAATCAAGACCCTACTTAAAATTCCGCGTAAGAATACTCCAGGAAGCTTAATCTCGTCGAGAATTTGTTAGGAGCGTCAAGAAGACAATCCAAGTAAAGAGATTACCGGCCGTTGCAATAATCGCATCACGTTGCTTCACGGGCCTGAACGTGGCTTCCCCCGGCCAACAGCCGCTGCGCGAATTGCCCAATCATGGCTACCAGATCGCTCGAGTGCTGTAATTTCTCGATCTCTCCAACGATGGCCGAACCCACTACGGCGGCATCGGCATAGCGCCAGACGTCGGCGACGTGTTCGGGCCTCGAAATTCCGAAACCCACCGCGATCGGTAACTGTGAAAACATGCGAACCCGGCCCACCAACTTCTCGGCTGCGCCGCTCATTTCTTCGCGGGCGCCGGTGACGCCGGCCCGCGAGACCGCATAGATGAAACCGCTGGCGCGTTCCGCCACCATCTTTAATCGCTCGTCAGTCGAAGTCGGCGCGACCAGAAAAATCATGTCGAGATCTTGAGTTCGAAGGGCCTTTGCGAATTCGGTCGCTTCTTCGGGGGCGAGATCGGTGACGAGCACGCCGTCAATACCCGCTGACCGGGATTGCCGCGCGAGTTTCTCAATTCCAAATTGCAACAGCGGATTGAAATAACTGAAGAGAATGATGGGAACCTCAGTTTCTTTTCTCGCTTCCGCGACTGTCTGCAGGACCTCAGCGACGCCGAATCCGTTACGCAGGGCGCGCTCGGAAGCACGTTGGATGACCGGGCCATCCGCCATGGGATCGCTGAACGGCACGCCCAACTCAATCAACGTCGCGCCGGCGCGTGCGAGTTCGACGATTAGTCTACGTGTCGTTACGAGATCGGGATCGCCGGCGGTGATGAAAGGAATGAAGCCGCGACGATTTTCGCGTTTTAGCTCGATGAAGGATTGCGTGATGCGGCCCAAAGATAAATTTACCACAGAGAACACGGAGGATTTCTTTTCAGTTTTCTCTGTGGACCTCAGTGCGCTCTGTGGTTATGTTTTCAGACTCTCACGAACCGTGTCCACATCTTTATCGCCACGGCCTGACAAATTGATGACTAGCACTTCGTCACTCTTCATCTCGCGCGCGACTTTCAAAGCATGCGCGACCGCGTGCGCTGATTCCAGTGCCGGAATAATGCCTTCGAGCTTCGACAGCGTTTGAAAGGCATCAAGTGCTTCCTGGTCTGAAACCGAGGTGTACTCCACTCGCCGGGTGTCATGCAAAAATGCATGCTCGGGACCAATTGAAGGGTAATCGAGACCGGCGGAGATCGAATGCGTGGCGGCAATCTGCCCGTGCTCGTCCTGCAAGACGTAACTCATCGTCCCTTGTAAGACACCCAGACGACCGCCCCCGTTGGAATTGAATCGCGCCGCATGTTGGCCCAGCTCGCTACCGGCGCCGCCGGCTTCCACGCCGATCATGCGCACCGATTCATCGCCCAGAAACGGATGAAACATTCCAATTGAGTTCGAGCCGCCACCCACACACGCAATCAAACACTCAGGCAGGTGTTTTTCCTTGAGCAGAATTTGTTCGCGGGTCTCGCGCCCGATCACGCTTTGAAAATCTCGCACCATCAACGGATAAGGATGCGGGCCCAACGCACTGCCCAACAAATAGTAAGTATCGGCAACGTTCGTCACCCAATCGCGCAGCGCTTCGTTGATTGCGTCTTTCAGCGTGCGCGATCCGGCGTCAACTTCGCGCACCTCAGCGCCCAGCAGCTGCATGCGAAACACGTTCAGCGATTGTCGCCGCATGTCTTCCGAGCCCATGTAGACGACGCATTCAAGACCGAACAGCGCACACACGGTGGCAGCCGCTACTCCATGTTGTCCCGCGCCGGTCTCGGCGATGATGCGAGGCTTGCCCATGCGGCGCGCGAGCAGAACCTGTCCCAAGGTGTTGTTGATTTTGTGCGCGCCGGTGTGCAGAAGATCTTCGCGCTTAAGGTAGATGCGCGCGCCGCCCGCGTGCTCAGTCAAACGTTGTGCAAAGAATAGCGGCGTCGGTCGTCCCGCATAATCGCGCGATAGCCGATTGAGTTCTTTTTGAAAGTTCTCATCGGCACGCACAGCTTCATACGCCGCGGTCAGTTCTTCCAGCGGCGCCATCAATGTCTCAGGCACGAAGCGCCCGCCGTAACGGCCCCAGTGTCCGAGCGAATCAGGTTGTGTGTTTGGTTTCACAGCTTTAATGAAACGTTTAGAGCGGGGCTACTCCCTGCATCGTATGGCGGGCGATCGCCCGCCTCTAAACGAGTAAATGATTGCTATGGATTCTTGTTGACTTTGTGAGTCGAACGCACCCGCGCGGGCGCCTGCTCGCCGCGCGTATCGTCGACCACGACGCGATTCTCTCGGTTGTATAAGGTCAAACGATTTCCGTCGGTAGTCCCCTGCTCGGCGTCCTCGACGTGCGCCGGATTGCCTTTCAAGACTGCTACTTCGTCGGCCGTGGTGTACTGAAGCCAATCCCCGGCGCCCCGCTTTCCGGGTTGCGTCAGCACGACGTTGCGCTGGGAAATCGTCCGTTCTACTTCGTTCGAATTTTTCAACAAGTAAATATCGGCTACCCCCGAAGTGATGCGATCAGTGCCCTGCTTGATATCGACGTTAGTCTCGTAATGCAGCAAACGATCCGGATCGGAATATTTCATGAACTCCGCGGTGGCGAAAACCGGCACGACTCCCGCGCTTTTCTTTTTGGCCTGGTAGAGTGCGCTCTGCACGTGACCTCGACTCTCCATTCGCTTTTCATCTCGAAACAGCGTCAGCGTGTCTGAGCGCACAAAGTTGTCGTCCTGCCACGCGCGCGCGTTGCCGGTGTAGACGCCGACTCCCGTGTCATGATTGAATTGGGCGCGGTCGGCAACAATGTAAACCGGGCTTTTCACCTTACTGAACGGCAGCGACCCGTTGGTTTGTTCCTGACTGTAATAAGTTGTGTGCACCTTGCCGCGACAGTAAGAGATATGGTTGTCGTTGTCTGAATCGATCTCGCTTGCTGTGGTCCGCGCCCGCGAATCCCAAACGGTTGGCTCGCCCCCGCGCAGTCGCAGAGTCTTATCGGCGTCGGTATAGCTTGCGCTTCCCGCCACGCCATTCTGGTCCTTCTCGTTGAACTTCACGTCGCCCTGGGCGTCGGTGCGCTCGGCGTTTTGCGTCTGGCGGCCAAAGACCGCGGTCATGGTTTGCGCGGTTATTGTTCGCACGGCTCGATTCTCGACCGGGATGACTGGATCCAGAATCACTTTTGCGCCGCCGGCGGCCACGGCGTTGCGCGCCAGATTTCCGCTTTCGTAAAAGTCGCAATCGAGCCGCGGCGCAGTCAATGTTTGACGATCGGCTTTAGCGGTTTTTTGGACCGGATCGATGAACAGTTCGCTATTACCCGCCGCTTGTACTCTTTCCAGATCGCGGCCGGTCACGTGCCATCTGAGTTTTATTTCGTCCGCGGTCAAACGCTTATTCGCGGCCCGCGGATCATTCGCGCGAGACTTTGGAGCAGAAAGAATTACGATCGAGCGACCGTTCGTGTGCATTTCTTTCAACAGGCTGCGATCACCAGCCGCCTGAAAATAAACTTCGACACTATTGGCGCCGCTGAGTTGCATGTCGGAATCGGAATCAAGACTTTGCGCGCGAATGTCTCGTGTGGCGATCGCCGTTTGCAGCCTCTGATCAGAGTCGAGAAAGAAATCCATGTCCACCGAATGGACTTCCGCGGCGTGTCCCTGATCCATGGCCCGCAGATAAGAGTTGCCGCGCACTTCCACTTTCTGCAACTTCTTCTGTTGATTCAGAATTCCGGAGAGATTATCCCCGCTTATCACGTCCTCGTCTTGTTCAGCCGTGGCGCCGCCGGTGAAACTCAGACGCATCGACGCCTGATCGAAAACCGCTTGCGGCGAATGGATTGTGACCGGCCGGGCGCGCGAGCCTTTCAATTGCGGCAACTTTGCGTTTTGCTGATCGCCGTTCTTCGCGGTTTCCGGAGCGACGGTGATCTCAACATCATTTCGCAGCTCGAGCCGCTTGTTTCTTCCATCAAGCAGCGCGCCCGTCGCATGTCCCGAAACGTTTTCGCGCTCAAAGGTGATCGGCGCGGCCGTATCCCCAACTTCAGTGTTCTGATTGTAAGCAATGGTTTCAGTCTTAACCTTCAACGCGTCGCGCGTTTCGATCTGCACATTGCCGTTCAGTTGAATCTCGCCGCTCTTCGGATCATAGATCGAGCGGCTGGCTGTGATCTGATCCGGTTTGTCGCCCGTTTCCGAAAACACCTGAAGGTTGACGTCTTCTAATTCGTGATGCCCGTCCGAGTAAGTGACATCCTCAGCTGCGCGCAGCCATAAATATAAGCGGTCATTTCTGGTAATGCGTTGTTCATAACCGGTAACGCGGCCGACGATCTCTTTTGACAGTGCCGGGGCTTCTGATTTCATTCGAAAGGGCTGATTGTTGCGCATCTTGTAATAGGACACGCCCACAAAGAGCCCCCCCGCAATCAGCAGAAACAGCGCTGCCACTCGCGCCAGCAGCGGCACGCGCGCGCGAATATCAACCGCGCTGATTCGTTTTCGGGTTACCTCTTGCATTCAGCGTAAATAGTAAATCGTAAATCGGGAATAGGGAAACCGGCTTGCGGACGGGCTCAATACGCGCTCGTGTTCATCGATTTACGATTTACGATTAACCATTTACCGTCTCAAGTCCTTCACATTCAACTGCAATCTCACGTCGCCGTTCCACAGATGCGATTCGAGCTCGTAAGCGAGTTCGATGCGCTCGTTGACTTGAGGCGTTCGCTCCGCTTCTTCGACGCCACGCCACCAAATCGCTTCAAATGGACGGTTGTCTTCGCCCCCGACGCGAAACTTCAGATGCTGATCCTTTATTACTTGTGGTTCGCCGAGTACGCGAAAATCGTGCGTGGCAAATATTGGGCGCGGATTGCCGGCGCCGAACGGCTCCAGTGAACTCAAGTCTCGCGAAAGCTGAAAAGTAATTGCCGAAGCCGGAATTTCCGCGTCGATGTTAAGCGTCGGAATCAGTTCCTGCTCGGTCAGGGACGCCGCCGCGTGTTCATTTAAGCGCCGCCGAAATTCCGGGATGCGTTCGCGCCTGATGCTGAGCCCGGCAGCGTGTGAGTGACCGCCGAATTTTTCAAGGAGATCGCGACACGACGTCAGACCATTGAAAAGGTGGTAAGCCTCGATGCTGCGCGCCGACCCGTGGCCGATGTCGCCTTCGAGCGAAATTACCACGCAGGGACGATTGATTCGCTCGGCGATCTTCGCAGCGGCGAGCCCAATTACCCCGCGATGCCAGCCGTCGCCGGCGATCACCGCCGCGTGCGTTTGGGAATCGCGCTCGACGCCGGTTTCAAACTCTTCGATCGCACGATTGAAAATTTCGCGCTGGGCTTCGCGGCGCTCGCGATTGCGCGTGTCGAGGTGTTCCGCCAGCCGCCGTGCCTCATCTTTGTCTTTCGCTTCAAACAATTCGATGACCGCGCGCGCTGCGTCCATCCGGCCCGCGGCATTAATTCTGGGCCCGATGCGAAAGCCAAGATCGTACGCCGTCATCTCGCCGCCTTCGCCGCACCCGGCAATGTCGATCAGTGCACGCAAGCCGTGATTGACTGCGCGCGGCAAATCCGACAGGCCGAGCGCGACGATCGCGCGGTTCTCGCCGGCAAGTTTGGCGACGTCGGCGACCGTTCCCAACGCCACCATCTTAAGGAATCCCGGCGTTTGTGTTTCGCGACCACGTTCGCGAAACAGAGCCTGCACCAGTTTGAAAGCAACGCCGACACCCGCGAGATTCTTATCAGGATAACTGCAACCGGGTTGATTGGGATTGAGCACCGCTAGTGCCGGCGGTGCGCCTTCGTCTTTATCCGGGAGGTGATGATCAGTGACGATAATGTCCAGGCCGTTCGCGCGCGCCCAATGCAGCGGCTCGTGCGCGGTAATTCCGCAGTCGACGCTAACTATCAGTTTGAAACCATCGGTGGCAGCCTGCTGCAACGCAGCTTGTTTAATACCGTAGCCTTCGGTAAACCGGTGCGGCACATGATAGCCGACGGTCGCTCCCAGCATCCGCAGCGCCCGCAGCAACACTGCGGTCCCGGTCGTGCCGTCGACATCGTAATCGCCGTAAATCAAAATCGGCTCGGCGTGATCGATGGCAAACTGCAAACGCGCGACGGCGTCCGCCATCCCAAGCATCAGGAAGGGATCGTGAAGTTGATCAAGCCCGGGCTTGAGAAAGCGCTGCGCGTCATCAGCATGGTAATGACCGCGGGCGGCCAGTAACCCTGCCACGATGGGTGAAATGTTGAGTGCCTCAGCGAGAGCTGACGAGTGTGCGGTGTCAAACGGACGAATAACCCAACGCTTATTTAAGGGATGAGGGCGGAGGGATGAGGGATGTACGGACGACCCGTCACTTAAGTTCTGGTTCATCCCTCATCCCTCATCCTTCATCCCTTATTCAGCGAACCAGCCATCAGCGTCGAGCAGCTTAACCCCAATGAGTTGCGTGCCATCGTTATCATCCGTCCAGACGCCATTTATTTCGGCGCCGAGTTTTTTTCCGAAAGGAGGCGTCAGCAGGATGCGATCGCCAACTGCGACGTCCTTTTCAATCCGGATTGTCGCCCCACCACGGCTAACTTTTACGGCCGCAGCCTCAATCTCGAATGGCTCGCCTTGCCTGGTTTTCCCCTCGACGACGAGTGAAAAATTTACCGGAACGCGCGGACTGCGAGGGCGTTGCAAAGGCCCCTTCGCGTCCAAAATGCTCTCATCTTTCATCAATCTTTGTCCTCTCGAAGTTGGATTGCGGACATTGCGGCGTCCGGAGAGGTATAAGGGGCGATACTAGTGTAACCGATGCCGCGAAGCTTGTCAGTGGTTAACCACGAACGACTGTGAAGATGCGGTTGGGCTTGCGGCAAATGTCGCGGCCGCCGGCGGCACAGACAGTTGAGCCTGAGAATTAATCGCTGGGGCGAGCCGGCCGCTGAAAACCATAAAAAGAATCGCGCCGCCAACCAGCAGGCGATAAGCGATAAAGATTCCGGTTGTGTGCGTGCGCAGGTAATGAAGCAGGAACCAGATCGAAATGTAACCGATTATTCCGGAGACTATGGTGCCAAGGGCCAGCGGGCCGAGGCTGCCGTGCGGAAGTTTGTGCAGCGCTTCTTTCAATTCGAGTAAACCACTGGCGGCAACCGCCGGAATTGAAAGCAGAAATGAAAAACGCGCCGCCGTCTCGCGCGTTTCTCCGGCAAACAGGCCGGCCATAATCGTTGAGCCTGAGCGACTCGATCCCGGGATCAGCGCCAGGCATTGCGCGAAGCCAACCGCAAGCGAGTCCTTGATCCCGAGTTCATTCATGCGTCGCCGTTGCTTGCCTACGAACTCTGCTATCCCAAGCAGGATCGCAATGACGAACATCATTGTCGCAATCACCAGAAGATTCTTGGTAAAAGTTCCTTCGATCTGCTTCTTGAAGAGCAGACCGACAACCGCGACCGGTATCGAGCCGATGATTACCAACCATCCAAGCCAGGCGTCAGGCGATAAGCGCGCGCCCGGGATGGTGCGATTGAAATCATCGTGACGACCGTGCTTCAACATCGCCAAATGGTCGTGCACAAAGGCCCGCGTGATGTTCCAGATGTCGCGCGCAAAATAAATCAGGACCGCCACCAACGTCCCGAGCTGAATCACCGCAATTGACGCAGTCGTCTGTTCAGGGGTCAGCGGTAGATTCATCGCGCGCCCCGCCAGCACCAAATGCGCCGTCGAGCTAATGGGAATGAATTCAGTCAGTCCCTGGACTATGCCGAGGAGAATAGCTTGAAGAAGAGTCATCTAATTTGTGATCTTGAATTTGAGATTTGAGATCGTGAATGTGCTCTGTGAGCTGTCAATCGTCAGTCGTTAATTGTTAGTGGTTAGTTTGCTGAACTTGATATCTGCGAACGATCGCGGCTGACAACTAACCACTAACGACTGACTATTCTCGAAACGAATTCCGCGCCATCACTCGATCATACAAAGGGATCGGAAGCACCATGCAGGCGCGCACAATGGTAGCAAGCTGCCACGGAAAAGCATAACTCTTTTTTCGCGCTTCAATCGCTTTCACCATCTTCTTGACGGCATCGTCGAGCTCCATCAGCCAGGGCATCTGTGCCTCTCGCCCGGCGGTCAATGCGGTCTTAATGAAACCGGGATGAATGATCGTCACGTCGATTCCTGAGCCGCGAAGATCAACTCTCAAGCTCTCAGCAAAGGCGGACACTGCCGCTTTGCTCGCGCAATACGCTGCCGATTTCGGCAAGCCACGATACGCAGCGAGACTGGAAATGAAAGCTACTTGACCTTGCCGGCGCGCTACCATTTCCGGAATCACCACCGTAGCGCTGTTCACGACTCCGACTACGTTGACGTCGATGATTTTCGTGACGTCCGCGGCGCTTAATTGAGCGGCAGATTTCGAACCGCCAATACCCGCGTTCGCGATCAGAGTGTCGATGGGCCCAAACTCCGATCGCAAATCATCGGCAGCTTTGCTAACAGCGTCAACATCAGTCACATCAGCGGGTAAAGCGAGTGCGCGTCCGCCAGTTGCTTCGATCTCTTTGACAATCTGGGCGAGTTCTTCGGCACGCCGCGCGAGCAGACCAACCGCCGCGCCTCGCTTTGCCAATTCAATCGCGAGCCCGCGCCCGATGCCTGATGACGCGCCGGTGATTAGAACGACTTTGTTGGACCAATCCATGGCCAATCAGGTTCTGTTTGGCGGCTTTGCGCCTTTGCGTGAAACTCTCTGCGAAATCTGCGTAATCTGTGGATTAGATTTGCTGAATCACAGGCACGATGACCGGTTTGGCTCCGGTTTCTTTCTGAATAAAACGTTTCAATTCCAAACGAACGTGTTCCTTCAGCAACGATTCATCCTGCAACATCTGCCGCGATGCGCCGGCAATCGCTGCCGCCACGATGCGCTCGGCTTCCTTCATTGAGCCGTTCGCAGAATCGAAACCGATGACCCCCTGAGCGACGATCCTTGGCGCTGCTTCGAGTTGACCAGTCTCGCCGTTAATCGTAACTACCAGCGTGATCATGCCCTCGTAAGCCATCTTCTTGCGCTCGCGTACGGTCTCAAACTCAATCTCTTCAAAACCTGTGTCATCGATGAACGTGCGCTTGATTTCGCGTCGATCAACCACCGCCGCGCGTTCACCATCAAGTTCGAGCACGTCGCCGTTTTCAATCAGAATGATGTTTTCCTCGGCGTAGCCGAGATGGTTCTTCACAAATTCCTTATGGCGAAACAGCATGCGGTATTCGCCGTGAATCGGCACCACGAACTTTGGCCGCACGGCTTCCGTCATGATGCGAATGTCTTCCTGCGAAGCATGGCCGCTCACGTGAATCAGCCGCCGCTTTTCTTCGATGATATTCGCGCCCTTCTTGTATATAAAACCGATCAGCTTCGAGATCGCGCGTTCGTTTCCGGGAATGATACGCGCCGAGAGCACCACCGTGTCGCCTTCTTCGATCGTCAGTCCTTTGTAAACCTGAGTCGCCATTTGATAAAGAGCGGCGCGCGGTTCGGCCTGCGATCCGGTAACCAGAAACACGATCTCGCGATCGTTCATATGCTTAGTGTCGTTGATCGAAACCAGCAAACGATCATGAATGTCGAGATAGCCGAGGCGTTCAGCAATCTCGACGTTCTTTTGCATCGAGCGTCCCAGCACGCAGACCTTGCGATTGAACTGCTGGGCAACGTCGAAAACAATCTGCAAGCGATGAATCGAAGAAGCGAACGCGGCCACGATGATCCGGCCGCGCGCTTCGCCAAAAATTTCTTCAAAGGCCGGAATCACGGCGCGCTCCGATGGGGTTCGTCCGGGAACCGTCGCGTTGGTCGAATCAGAGAGCAGCGCCAGCACGCCTTCCTGTCCGTATCGACGCAGGCTTCTTAAATCGATCGGTTCGCCGATCACCGGCGTCTCGTCAACCTTATAATCGCCGGTATGAATGATCGTGCCCACCGGCGTTTTGATGGCCAGATGAAAACAATCAATCAACGAATGCGACGCGCGAATGAATTCAATTGTGAATGAACCGATGGTGACTACATCGCGCGGCTCGACTCGATGCAGGAGTACGTCGCCTAAGATTCCATGCTCGTCGAGCTTGCTTTCCGCCAGGCCCAAGGTGAAGCGCGAAGCGTAAACTGGGACGTTGAATCTCTTCAGAATGTACGGCAGCGCGCCCAGATGATCTTCGTGCCCGTGGGTGAGAATTACCGCCGTGATCTCGTCGCGAAACTCTTCCAGGATTTCGAAATCGGGAATTGAGACATCGACGCCATAGACGCTTTCCTCGGGAAAGCCCATGCCCGCATCGACGACGATCATCTCGTCGCCAAAGCGCAGCAGCGTGCAATTCATCCCAAACTCGCCGATGCCGCCGAGGGGAATTATTTCGAGGACGTTAGACACTATCGATGGTTACTCAACTCTCCGGACGGGCGATTGAGTATAGCATGCGACGTTCAATAAACGATCCAATCTTGTGCGTCCATCTATTACGCACCATCAGCGCTGTTACAGAACCGGGAGCGGTAGCGACCGGATCATAAACGCAACTTGAGTTCTCTAACCCGCTTGCTACCGCAAGCGGTTCTGTGACGCCCTCTCTCACGGTCGGGCTACTGCCCCGCGACCGCTTCAGGCATAATGTCCCCGGTGATCAGGACACTGGCATTCACAACGTCGTTGCTCGCATGTTCGTCGCTCACGGCCATCGCCCAATCTCCCGAATTCAGCGAACCCTGGAAGAACCCGAACATCGCCATCGCGATCGATCCTTACGAGAGAAACGATATCGATTGGGACAAACTGGCGACCGACAAACGCGTGGTGGCGATCATTCATCGCGCGACGATTGGAGATCGAGCGGATCGCAAGTATGCCGAGCGCCGCGACGAAGCGAAAAAGCGCGGTTACAAATGGGGCGCTTATCATTTCGGCAAACCCGGAGACCCAAATAAACAAGCTGACTTTTTTCTGGCTACCGCAAAGCCCGCGGCCGATGACTTGATTGCTCTCGATCTCGAGAGCACGGATGGATCGAAGCACATGAGTCTCGACGAAGCGCGCGCATTTATCAAACGGATAAAAGAAAAAACCGGACGTTATCCGCTGGTCTACGCCAACAACGAAGTGGCCAAAGCAATTTCGGACCAGCACGGCGTGGATGAGATTTTCGCGAAAACTTGTTTATGGTATGCGCGTTTCAAGCGAAGCGTGACAGATTTTCCGACCGGCACGTGGAATACTTATGCGCTGTGGCAGTTTTCGAGTGAACAGAATTGCGCTGCGGCGAATCGCAGCGCCTGTTTGTATACAGTTCCCGGCACCGAATACGACATGGATGTTGATGTTTTCAACGGCACGATTCAGGAGTTGAGACTCAAATGGCCGCTGGACCGGTAAAGCTTTAGGGTGCAGTCACTCGTCACCGCCTCTAAAATCTGACCGGGCGGGCGCTCGCCTGAGTATTGACTTGAGGGTGTCGGAGGTCTATCGTCTGACCACTCAAGCAATGTACCGGTTCGGCCAAAGGTTGGCCGATTAACCTCAGGAAGGATCCAAAAAATGAAAAAGAGCTTCTGCTCCCTTGCCCTTTGCACCGTTCTCCTTTTGATGGCTTTCGGATCTTCAGCGTTAAGTAATTCCTCTGCTGCGCGACCCCAGCATCAGCTCGATCCGGTGTGTGTCAGCGCGTGTCAACAAGTACTGTCTCAATGTTTTGCGAATGCTGGGACGCGCGCCGATCAGCACCAGTGTCTTGCTGCTTATCGCCGCTGCATCGCACATTGCAACTGACATCAGTAGTAGGATAAGTCTGCAGCCGTTATAGTTTCTGGATTGGCGCCGTCGTTAGTTCCGGCCGTGACGGTTTTGCCCCGGCTTCGACCATATTTCACCGGCTGCCTGAAGGAAATCACGATGCCGGACCTGCTCGTTAATCTGCTGAAGCTGCCTTCACTTGGTCGTTTGAGCGACGAAGGCATCAACATCCGGCGTGCTCAACCGTTTGAGATTACGCCGGTGCGCGAGTTCATTCAGAAACACTTTTCCGTGGCCTGGGCCGACGAGATTTCCGTCGGCTTCGCGAACAAGCCGGTATCAGTTGTGATCGCCACTCGCGCCGCCCGCGTGATTGGTTTCGCGGGTTATGAGTGCACTCGAAGATCGTTTTTTGGCCCCACCGGCGTTGCCGAAGGCGAGCGCGGCCGGGGAATAGGCACCGCTTTGCTGATCGCGAGTCTTTGGGGTTTGCGCGAGCTCGGATACGTCTACGCCGTCATCGGCGCTGCGGGGCCGAGCGACTTTTATGAACGCGCGGTCGGCGCAATCGTGATTCCCGAAAGCGAGCCGGGAATTTATAATGACCTGCTGAAGTAGGTTTACGCGAGAGAAATTCTTACCCCAGCGTCCAAACATTGTTCGCGCAGGCGGGCACGGTCGAAAGCGTATCCCTGATTGAAGATCGCGAAACAGGTCGCTCGCGCGGCTTCGGCTTCGTCGAAATGTCGTCGAAGACGATGGACTGTTCTTGTCCGTTTCCAAGACGCGTTGGCGCGCGTGAAGGGTATCGGACCTGTCGTTTGACGTGTGCACCTTATTTCCTCTAGATTTTCGGTCGCGGTTAACCTTCATGGCCGACCCCCGAGTCAATAGGAACGTAGCCACTAACTGCCAAAGACTCGCGGAAACTCTTGCAATCTAGTTTAATTTGCACACTAGCAATAGGTTTGGGCCTTTGCTATAGTACGGCCCCTATTTGTTCTCAATGAACTGAAATCTGATCGCCAGTTTTGATTCACAGCGCGAAACGAAGGTCGAGTCGCATGCGTGAAGCCTCTCTAATCGCTACGCTAACCGCGTGTCCCTCCACGAACGGTGCAGAGGTAACAGCTCTCCCGAAATCCGTAGGGTGGCTCGAGGTACGGGCGGACCTGATAGGTGACATCGATCCCGAATGGCTGCGTAACCATTTTAGAGGGCAACTGCAGTACACGTTGCGAAGTCGGAATGAAGGCGGCAACTTCTCAGACTCCTCGCGGCGTCGACATGATCGGCTAGCGGCGGCAGCCCGACATTACGACCGCGTCGAACTTGAAGTTAGCAGGGACCTCTCACCCGCTCTATTAGCCGAGGTTCCATCCGACAAGCGGCTTCTTTCCTGGCACGGACACGCCGCTGACTCAACGGAACTCGAAGCACACTTCAGGCAATTGCTCTCGGTTCCAGCAACGCTTTACAAATTGGTGAACTGGGCCACAACGATCAGGGACGAGTTCAGCGGCCTGTCGCTGTTGAAAGCGTTGCGTCGCTCGGACACGGTTGCGTACTCAATCGGACCACTCGGATTTTGGAGTCGTTTGGTAGCTTTGCATTTGGGAGCCCCCGCCATCTTTGGTCTGGTTCCCAACGGCCCTGTAGTTCCAGTCGAGCCATCCATTACGAAGTTGATCGAGGACTACGGCCTGCCATCGGTGCCACCCGTCAAAGAGTTATTCGCTATCATTGGAAGCCCCGTGTTTCACTCTCTATCGCCGCGTTTGCATAACGCTGCTTATCGCGGAATGAACTATCCAGCTATGTTCCTGCCTTTGCAGGTTGAGTCATTCGATGAGTTCTGGCTCGAGGTTGTGCAATCGAGGGCGTTTGATTGTCTCGGTCTGCAGTTTAATGGCATGACCGTGGCGTCTCCGCATAAAGAAGCGGCTTTGCAGATTGCTAAGATGGCCAGTCCGATGGCCAGCCGAGCCGAGTCCGCCAACATTCTGGTTCGGAACAACGGATGGTGGAACGCAGATACTACTGACCCGGAAGTTGTCTACATGGCTGGCCGTGAGCGATGTATCGACGTGAGCCAAAGGCGAGCAGCGGTTATTGGCTGTGGCGGCGCGGGCAGGGCCATCGCCTCGGCGCTGATCCAATCGGGCGCGGTAGTGACCCTGATCAATCGTGGCGCTGAACGTGGTCATCATGCAGCCAAACTTCTCGGCTTGCCTTACATTCCGTTGCCGGAGTTCAACGCTGAGAGTTACGACATCATCGTCAACGCCACTCCAGTAGGTCGTGATAGTGACGAGGTTCCGTTCAAACTCGAGGACTTAAACGATGAAGCGGTGGTGATCGATCTTGTTTATGGCGCCAGGCCGACACCGCTTATTGCCAACTCGCTGGCCCGTGAACAGATTGCGATCGACGGCCGCGAGGTGCTGCTGACTCAGGTGCTCCGCCAGTTCCGAATGATGACTGGTCAGGACATGCCGGTCACTATTGTGCTCGACACACTGGGCCGCGGACCTGTGTCACCGGAGGCAGTTAATCTGACCCAAGCCATCGACTGCCAAGCTGAGTCGGCCATCCGAAGGGATCCCAACTGAAAAAATGGTAGCTGCTTACTCGAACAACGAAACCTACTCGCAGCTTGAACTTAGGAGCGATCAGCAGGAACTCATCGAGCGGGTCAGTATCCTGGCCAGAGATAACTTCGCCCCACGCGCGGCCCAATACGATCAGACCGCAAGTTTTCCCGCTGAAGATTTTGACGATCTGTTCCGGGCGGGCCTGCACGCCCCGGTGGTTCCGAGAGAACACGGCGGCCTGGGGCTGGGCCCATACCGCGGCGATGTCTTCACGTTGTGGATGATGACCAAGGAGATCGCCAAGGCTGATCTTTCGCTGGCGCGCTGCTGGGAGGGACACGTCAATTCCCTGGTGCTCCTCGACGGCATGTGCACCGACGAGCAAAGAGCACGTTGGTTCAAGGGCGTGGTCGAACACGGCGACAAGTGGGTGGCCTGGAGTGGTGAGCCGCAAGCGCGCAAGCCAGGTGAAACAACTCGCTTTGGCACTAACGTCGAGAAGGTCGATGGAGGCTATGTCGTCACGGGAAACAAAGTTTTTTCGACCAGCGCTGGCGGGGCCCAATGGGCGATTCTCCTGGTCAATACGGCGGGCCCGGGTGGTGTTCGTCATACCTCGGCATCGTTGGACACCCAACTGCTGATGGCCTGTGATCTTGCCGATCCGACCGTGGAGATAGACGGCTCGTGGTGGGACCCGATCGGAATGCGCGCGACCGTTAGTTATCTGGTTAATTTTCGCCGCACTTTCATACCCGACGCCAATCTGATCGGCTACCCCGGGCAGTACATCAAGGAGGGTTGGCAGACCTGCTTCATCCCGCATTATGCCGCAACGTTCCTGGGCGCCGCCGAGGCCGCCTACGACTACGCATTTGAATATGTAACCGCGCAGAATAAGTCCGAAGACCCGTACGTTCAGCATCACATCGGTCAAATGTCAGTGAACGTAGAGACGGCCCACCTTTGGTTGAGGCACGTCGCGCGATTGTGGGAAACCGCTAGATATGAAGAAGCCCAGATCGCCGGCAGCCGGGCACGTCACGTAGTCGAGCACCTGGCCGAAGAAACAGTCAAGCACTGCATTCGCGCGTGTGGCGCCAGGTGTTTGAATCGTCCCAGTGCGTTGGAGAGAATCTATCGCGATCTTTCTTTTTATGTACGTCACGATAACGATGATCAAATTCTGGCGATGATCGGAAAATCGCTGCTTGGTCTTGCTCACGATCCGTCTTTCTATAAACCCTGATTTGCGTTTGATTTCGGATCAAGGTCCAGATCAAATCGCGTAACCGCTACGAATTCGAAGAATGAGGCCCGGATTGTTCGAGAAAAAGCGCACCCACAGTTTGGGAATCTGGGCCCTCGGCCTCGGCTATTACGTTTTTTACACCCCTTACAGCGGCCTCACGAAAGCGTTGTCGAACGGACTTCTGCCGGGCGTTGGGAAAGTACCGGGGACAGTGCTGCTGCCTGCCTCTGCGCTGGCCACGGTTGTTTGCATGCTGGGTTTCATCACGGCGATGAAGTGGTGGAAGTATGCCGGGCGTAGAGAATTCTTTGGCATACGCGTTCCCTTTCCCCGACGGTTGACCTTCCTCTCCGGGATCTGCATGGCCACGATAATGGGAACCACAACCCTAGCTTTTGCTTTCGGGGGAATCTCCATTGTCCTGGTGTTGGTCTTACTGCGTGGAGGTGTCCTGATAATGGCCCCTGTGGTTGACGCAATCTTCAGCCGGCGGGTCCGTTGGTTCTCGTGGGCAGCGATGTTGATAAGTCTCCTGGCCGTCGCAGTCGTGCTTGGCGATGCAGCTAATTACAAGTTGAGTTTCGCAGCCACGATCGATGTGGCGGCTTATCTCTGCGCTTATTTCTTTAAATTCCAGTTCATGACTAAGTTAGCCAAGTCCAATGACAGTGATGCAGCACGCCGCTACTTCGTCGAAGAGCAAATGGTTGCTTCCCCACTTCTGTTCCTGGCGTTGGGCACGATGGCGGTGATCGGTTTCGGCAATGTGATGATGGGATTCCGACTTGGTTTCACCACCTTCCTCGGGACCAAAGCGGCAGGGATTGCTTTGTTGATTGGTCTGTTCTACGCCGCCCTGTGTATTTGTACGACGTTCATTTTTCTTGACCGTCGGGAAAACACCTTCTGCGTCCCCATGCATTGCGGCTCCAGCATGCTATCCGGTTTCACTGCAACCTATGCCCTGACCCTTTTCTTCAATCAAAGCCCTCCGAGTGGGTCTCAACTCTTAAGCTTCGGCTTGATTGTGATCGCGCTCGGGTTGTTGTCACCGCTCCATCACTTTGAACGTTCTATGGCCAGACTCAGGCAAGCCATCGCCCGGTGGTTTGGCGCGACCGTCGAAACGCGAGAGCCAACTGGACAGCCAGGCCTCCAGCCTTTGCAACGGACATTCTTGTTTATTTGTAGCGGAAATACCTGCCGCTCGCCGATGGCCGCAGCCATTGCTAATGTAGAGATCGCCACTCGCCTTGGGATACCTTTCGAAGCTCTGGAAACAGTCAACGTACATGCACTCAGCGCCGGAGTCTCTGCTCGGACGGGAGCGCCGCTGACGCCTGAAGCGCAGGAGGTTCTGCGTTCTCTGAGCGTCCCCGCGCGGCCCCACGCCGCACGAAATTTGACACTTGAATTGGCTGATCAGGCCGAGATGATCTTTTGCATGACCAGCGCTCACCGCACGGCAGTCATAGACATGCTCCCCTCAGTCGCCTGGAAGACTTACTGCCTGGACGCTGAAGGTGATATTGAAGATCCCATCGGGATGGGACTGACCGCGTACATCAACTGCGCTCAGCGCATTCGCAGTTCGGTGCGACTGCGGCTCGAACAACTCAATCTCGGAACCGGTTCGCATGCCTAGCGCAGCGGTCATCAACGCTGCGTCTCTTAGAAAATGAGGCAACGGAGGTGGATCCCGTTGGAGAATAAACAACAGAGTTCCCCTTCGTCCGTTCGGGCGCACGCGACATCATCTCGCATCTTTCAGACGGGTCTTTGCGTTAGCCCAAATATCGGCTCGCTGGTTCGGCGAACGTCGAACGACGCGGACCGGAAGTTGATCGCGAAAAAAACCTGGCCCACCGACGGCGAGTGGATAAAACGCCAGCGCACATGGACTGCGATTACCTTTCGCAAATTGGGCCTTGAATCGAAGAAAGACGCAACCGGCATTTGGAAATCGCAGGCGCTAAATGTCCTCGGTACGGATGGGTTTGCTGAGTTCGTGGCGGTCAGGACTCCGGGTAAGGTCATCTGGTGCAACTTTGATCTGGCCAGGGCATTGGGTTTCGAAGTCCCCCGAACAAATCAACTCACCCCAGCGTTTCATGCACAACTTCTCGCGGCGCTTTCATTGAGGGTGGTCGCACCCGCGGAGGTTGTTGACAATCAGAAGACGATCACCATGTATGCGGACCGATATGGCGGAGAAGGCGTAGATCCGGCTTTGGGCGGCGGGCGCGCCGGCTTTCTGCCGTTCGGAAATCTTTACCTCAAGGGCGTCGGTCTGACACCGCTTTTCAAGCATGACGATCCGGATGACTTTGCCCATTCTCATGGTGGAGTCCACCTGAATGATTGCTTGACGGAGGCAGTCTTCGGCGAGGTAGACCAGAACTTATTTTCGCAAGGCTCAGCCCGTGTTCTTGTCATCATCGATCAGGGCAAACATGTGACTACTCCCGCAGGCCGATGCATACCGGTGGCCCTCGTGGTGCGAGCCGGAGCGCAACTTCGTCCGGGCCATTTGTTAGGGAGTCATCTACGGCATCGCCGATCGCGGCTGGATAAATTCGTGAGCATCGCTCAAGCCACGGGCCAGCTCGTTATTCGTCAGGCTAAACGGAGCGGTCGGGATATCCCGGATGTTGCCGCTACGATGCTCAGAATAATTGACGACCATGCGCGGACGGCGGCCGAGAGTTACCGTTGGCGGATGATTCATGGCGCATTGACTGCTTCTAATATGGAGATGAGTGGGGCGATGCTGGACCTCCCTACACAGTCTACCCAACCACGCACGGCACCGATCAGGGTCTTGGACTATGTCGATTTCGGCTTTAGTGAGGAACACATCGAGCGTGCTGTCCAGCTGACCCCGATGTATCGCGCGCTGGTCAGGCATGCTACACCAGCGGAGCGCGCTCTTTTTAAAATCAAGTGGATGAACCTTACGGCGAAGATGGGACAAGCCTACGGCAAGCACTTGCAGGTGAGGTTGCTAAAGGCGACGGGGTTAAAAACCGAGCTGGCAGAACGTATCCAGGCTGAACGGCCGGCACTGACTGAGAACTTCACCATTCTCTTTTTGCGGATGGCTGGGTTGAGGAATCCCGGGACCACTCGCGCCTGGACATCGACGGTCGAATCGGTCTCGGTCCTTGACGTCTTTCACCTTCTCCAGCGACTGCCGGAAACATATTTCGCCAAGCCGGATGCCGATCACAACGAGAAGATCCGAGATTATCTAAAGCCTATCTTTAAGGGTAACCGATTTCATGTCGCGAAGAAGCGGCGGGTGGTTGGTGAACTCATCAGTGAATTCGCGAACCTTTATAGACAGGTCATGGAATCTTGCGCGGATTATGCTGAGGAGTATTATGGCGACTTGCTAGGCATGCAACCTTCGATCAAGGCCCGGGCTGCTTTTGAGAACGAACCACTTGATGCGCTTTACTCGAAGAAGCTATTGTCGGAACTTGCCGTAACGATTACTGCTTATAGAGCCACGGGTGATCCAGAGCTTGTCAGGGCAGCCATTGATCAACGAATAACTGCTTCATTGCGAAGCGTGGATGGGTTGTTGGCCCAGGGGAGTTGCAGTCGCCTGCCTGACGGCGGCGTCGAACTCGAGCGGCGAACTATTGAGGGGGTCAGTTACTCGGTTAGGGCCTGGAATGATGGGGCCCAAACCCGGCGGCTGCACGTCAGCATTCCCGTGGAGCGCAAGGGCGAGCACTACCTGAGCGCTGTTCCATCCTTGCCCTGTTTGACGAAGCGGCAGATCCAATCACTTCGCTATAGGTTCACTACTAATGGATCGCAGCATGATGGAGATGTCGGGGCTCGTCTGAAGCGGGGTGAGTGTGGTGGTCTGGTTGTTGATTTCGATGACTTGGTTTCCTTTCCTATCGTCGGCCGACTCGAGGGCGCCTTTTACTTGCCTGGATCCGGTGAACCGGCGTTGAAGGGACGGGCTCGCCTGAGCCCATATGTTTTTGCCATTCCGGACAAGCACGAATTGATCAAACTCGTAACCATGTCTCTGGACAAATGAGCCGTCAGAAATATACTGCCGGTGTGTGAGTAATTCTCCGATGAAACTAATCGTCTCTCAGATGGGGGCCCTGAGCGGATACGTCAGCCGCGAATTCCACTACGTAATGACCGATCTTATTAACGACTATGATTGGAAACAAATTGACACGCTGCAACTCTTCAATGCCCCCGGAGTTATGAAGGACAAGCTGTTAAATACCCTTGGGGAACTTCCCGAGATTATTTTGTTTTGGGAAGGTTATGAGTTTCTGTCGGCCTGCTTTTCGGATATCTATCGCCTGGAATGTCACAAGCTCATCTTCGCCGATGATTTGCATTGGTGGAACGAGCAGATGCGTCTCCAGAAGCTGGTTAGTTTTGGATTGTGCGAGACCATTCTTTCACCTTGCGCTTATCTTTGGGACAATTTCTATCCGGAACTGACCGGCGCCAAACAGATAGTTCTGATCCCGCACTCAGCTTCGCCGGATTTCACCGTCGGTTACAATCAGTCCCCTGAGAATTCAATTCTCCTTAGTGGGGCAGTGAGTCCTCACTATCCTTTACGCCAGCAATTGAAAGAACTGCACGAGGAACACGCCTATTCAATCAGTTATCACCCTCATCCGGGTTATCACTGTCAATACGACCATGCGGCGAATGAAAATGTGGGACGAGGATATGCCGAGAAAATTAACAGGTACAGGGCTGCCTTTACCGACAGCTTGATCTATGGATATGTCGTGGCCAAGTATTTCGAAATCCCGGCTACCGGAGCGCTCCTGGTTGCTGATGATGCCGTCAGTGGCCCGTTGAAAGAACTCGGCTTCACGCAGAACGAGCATTACTTTCCCGTATCAAAGAAGAATCTTGAAGAGGGAATCAAATATGTTTTGGACAAAGCGAACCATGAAGAATTAGACGAGATCAGGAGGGCCGGACAAGAACTGGTGCGGAGCAATCACAAGACCAGCGACCGAGCCCGCCGTATTAACGAGGTGGCCAGTGTCCTCTAAAGTACGCCGACTGAGGATCGATTAGCGATGCAACTTAACGAGTTCTTTCCCTATCAGGTATGCATAAACCTGGACAGGAGACTGGATCGTTGGCAGCGAATCCAGGAGAGATTCATCGAACATGGAATAGATCGAGTCATGCGGTTCTCGGCGCTTGAGGGGAGGCAGCTGCAGATCCCGTCAGCGTGGAATAGCTATCCCGGGGCTTACGGGTGTTTGCGTAGTCATCTTGCTGTAGTTGAGCAGGCTCGTGAAAGCGCACAGCCGAGCGTCTTAATTTTCGAAGACGATGCAGTGCTGGCCGCCGACTTCAACGCAAAGTTCGCTGACTACTCTGAGCAAGTGCCCGAAAGTTGGGACATGCTCTTTTTCGGCGCTATCCATGGACAGCCAATTACGAAAGTAGCCGGCAATATTATCAGGGTGACGCACTCGCTCTCGACTTATGCCTACGCGTTGAAGCATACGGTTTATGATGGCTTCATCGAGGTCAATCGCAAAGCGCTGACGGTTCTGGACGAAAACACGCGTGAGTTGCAGAAGCTGTTCAACTGTTACTGCTTCATGCCACATCTTGCCTGGGTGGAGAATGATTATTCAGACGTAAGGGAAGAAAGGATCAATCTCTGGTGGCTGGAAGAATCGATGGTGTTATTCGGCGCCGAGATTGATGCGATCTTGAAGGAGACAGTCATCGTGATCTCCTATAGAAATGAGAGCCGACATTCTTTCCGGAACCTCGCCTTCACAGTGGATTATCTTTTTCAAACACTTCCGAATATAACAATTTTGGTTGTGGAACGCGGACGAAAGGCACAGTTGGATCGCAATGACCTCACGCCCTCCTGTCAACTGGAATTTCTGGAAGACTCTGGTTGCAGCAACCCGGGAAGGGGCGTTCTAAAGCGGACCCTGGAGTTGTTTGAGTTCAGCAAGGAATTCTTTGTCTTCCTGGAAGGCGACGTTTTTCTTACCCGAGACGATATCAAAGCTAATTTATTAATGTGCCGCGAACATGATTTTGCCAGCTCCTTCTGCGAGATTTGTGACTTGAACGAGACTGAGACGCTTGGCGTTTTGAATGGCGACTTGCGTTGGAACTACGGCAGCGGCCGCGCGAAGGCCGGGCTCCGCGATTCAAGTTTTATTGGCACTCGTAAGGGCACGCAGATCCTGCTTCAATGCGAAACTGACGATCAAAGCGAAGGGCCGCAGCCAACCCGAGTGGAAGCAGCGCTGCGGGTTTATGAATCTCCAAACCTGGCCCGGCGGCTCTTCTCTGGCCAGCCGGCTCAGGGTCGAATTTGGCCTGAGTGGTCGATCGGAATCTACGCTGGCACATCGCCTTTCCATCTCGCTCCGCTCGATGGCGCCCGCAATCCGGTGCTTACTCCGCACGACGTCCGTGACCTGCCAGCCGCATTTGTTGCCGATCCCTTTATGATCCGCGCGCACGACGTCTGGTATATGTTCTTTGAAGTTATGCACCAGCAAACGGGTAGAGGGGAGATCGGGCTGGCAACAAGTCGAGAGGGACTGTCGTGGACCTACCAGCAGATCGTTCTCGCTGAGTCGTTTCACCTCTCATACCCTTATGTCTTCGAATGGGACGGCGAATACTACATGGTTCCCGAAACCCTGGAGGCCGGTGAGATTCGCCTATACCGGGCGCAATCTTTTCCCACGGACTGGGTCTGCTTGGGCCCATTGATAAAAGGAGACTGGGCCGATCCCTCGATCTTCCGGTTTGATGAGCGGTGGTGGATGTTTGCCTGCTCGACTCCTTATCAGCATGACAAGCTCTATCTCTACTTTGCCGAAGAGCTATTGGGTCCCTGGCGAGAGCATCCCCGGAGTCCAATCGTCGAAGGCAATAAACAGAATGCCCGGCCAGCGGGCAGAGTGGTGGTCGTAGACGATAAGATCGTCCGGTTCTCCCAGGATTGCATGACGGATTATGGCACGCGAGTTCGGGCCTTTGAGATCTCTCGCCTGACAACCACCGACTATGAAGAAGCTGAGTACCTTGATAATCCCGTCTTAGCCGCGAGTGGACACGGTTGGAATGGACTGAGGATGCATCATCTCGATTCCCATCGGTTGCCCGACGGGCGATGGATCGCCTGTGTTGACGGATTAGCTGAATTCGTAACTGAATCGTCAGTACCTTAGTATGCGTCTTCTGATTTCGGCGAGACACAGATACCCGGCCCTGACTGAAGTCGGCAGCGGTCTGGAACCCAAAGCGCTTCCCTCCGGGTCGGGCTCTTTGATTCACGACCTGATGGTAAAAGGGTTGGCGGAATTGGGTCATCAGATCTTCTACCTGTTGCCAAACGGAGCGGACCAGCCTTTACCCGACGGCATTACGATAGTGTCCGAACCAACACTCGATGTGGATGTTCTTCACACTATCTCAGATCACGACAATGACCTGATTCGCGAATGGCAGGCGCTTGGTAAACCGTGGGTTACCACCTGCCATTTGGATCCCCGGGCGCGGGGGAAGGAACGCGCGCCGGCGACAGAAAACTGGATCTTTGTTTCCCGCACCCTGGCCCGGCTTTATGACAGCAACAGATATGTTCTGAACGGAGTTGATCCGGCGGAGTATGTCTTTTCAGAATCCAAAGAAAACTACATTCTGTTTATGTCTACGATGGATTGGGGTAATGCAAAAGGCCTGGATGTGGTGCTCTCTCTTGCGGGTAAGCAACCTTTCAAAGTGGTAGTCGCCGGAACCGGAAACGATTGGGAGAGCGTCAATCGCGTCGCAGAGATGTGCCGGAAGGCTAATGCCATATATGTCGGCGACGTGAGAGGTAAAACCAAAGCGAAGTTGCTCGCAGGGGCGAGGGCCTTGCTGTTTCCGACCAAGCTCGACGAAGCCTTCGGGCTGGGAATGGTCGAGGCGTTAATGTCGGGCACGCCCGTTATCTGCAGCGACAGGGGCGCTTGTCCAGAGATCATTTCTCCTGAGGTAGGATTTATTTGCCGGGAGCAGAGCGACTATCTGGCGGCGATCAATAACGTCGCCAACATTTCACCTCAGGCGTGCCGGGACAAGGCCATGAGTAAGTACCACTACCTGAGAATGGCCGCGGACTACGCAGTCGAATATGAAAAAGAGCTTACCCGCAATGGCAATTAGAGACGTAGATCGACCTCAGCCACTTGACGGCCTGAACAAAATTATCCAGGGATTGTGGATCGGTCCTGAGCTATCCGCGCTGGAGCGGGTGTCGATCACTTCGTTCCTGCAAAATGGTCACGAGTACCATCTTTATGTCTATGATGTGCCGAAGAATGTGCCGGCCGGAACTGTCATCAGAGATGCCGGTGAGATCCTGCCGTCCTCCAGTATCTTTCAATACAGGGAATATCAAAGCTATGCGGGCTTCTCGAACTTCTTTCGCTACAAGCTGCTGCTCGAGCGCGGTGGATGGTGGGTCGACAGTGATACGGTCTGCCTGAAGCAGTTTGATTTTCCGGAGGAGCATGTTTTCGCGACCGAGATTTGCAACGAACAGGAAGTGATCAACTGCGGTGCTATCAAGACTCTTAAAGGCAGTCCGGTAATGGCCTATGCCTGGGACGTTTGCCAGACTAAGAAACCCGAACAATTGGTTTGGGGGGAAACGGGTCCCAAACTGATGGGTGAAGCGGTGCGAAAGTTTTCGCTGCAGGAATATGCGAAGCCGCACTACGCATTTTGTCCGATCAGTTATTTGGAGTGGGACAAAATCTTAGACCCTGCCGCTGAAGTGGAATGCGGAAATGGCACCTACGCAATTCATCTCTGGAATGAAATGTGGCGGAAGGCCGGACGGAATAAAAACGAACGCTATCATGAAGACTGCTTTTACGAGCGTCTCAAGGAGAAATATCTGGGTGTTCAGGCAGGCTTATCGTAATCGCTTCAACAATCTTCATCCACTCGGATAAGCAGCCACGACATCGAGCATCACCAGCGCTCCGGCCGGAAGCGCAGCCGCTGCGAACGCCGTGCGCACCGGTAGCGGAGTTATCCCGCGTCCTGGAAGCCAGTCGGAATAGATCGCATCCACAGCTTTAAAGTCCTTGATGTCGGTGAGCAGCAGCGTCACCTTGACGATGTCCGCCGGAGTACAACCAGCTGCGTTCAGAATCGCATCCGTGTTCGAAAGCATTCTTCTGGTCTGAGCCTCGAGACCTTCCTCCAGCTTACCCGTCTCTGGATCGCGGCCGGTCTGGGCCGTCACGAAAACCAGGTCACCGGTGCGGATGGCTTGCGAGAACGTCCCCGTGGCCGGGGGCGCCGCGTTCGTGGCGATCTTAATCTTGTTGACCATCTGAACTCTCCTCTTACTACTTACCTGATCGGTCTTAAAATCTACTGTTCCATTCGTTCCGCGGTTAACGGAATTTCGAATTTGACCTTAACCGGCGCGCCGCCGAGGGGGGCCAAATCCAGGAGTTGCGGTTGGCAAGGAAAGATTATTTGCAGCACCACTGCGTTACTTGGGTCAGCGAATTCCAGATCGAAGTAATGAAACTCAGTGATATTGGAAGCATAGATCCAAAGGTTATTCCGGCGCCGGATCCATGCGCGGAAACTGTCGCTCTCCATCGGTTCGCTACGAATTTCAAGTGGAACTTCGGTTAGGATCTGTTTGGTCAAATCGAAATTCGCAAACGCGTATTGCCAGCTCTCTTCGTAGGGTCGTTTGGTCGAGCCGCGCTCTCGAGGCAGACAGCCCTTCTGCTTCAACATGATGTTCTCCCTCACGAATTGCTCTCGATCGTTCTCCGCCGCGTAATCTCCCCGAGTAAGCCGATCCAGAAAGTGCGCGGCATCTCGACTAGTCGTAAATACGCGATGGATTAAACGAAAATAGGTGATTGCCGTAGGGTTTATGTCAAAGATCGTAATCCGCTTCGGCCGCCAGAGCGGAATGAGATTGAGTCCATAGAGGCCGCCCACGACACTAACCATATGAATGTCGGCGCGTCTCTCCGGGGCGACACTTTCATAGTGGGCCTTGATTTCAGCAAACTCGCTGAAGGATCCGTCCTGGCTGCCATCGTCCGTACCATAGAAAACCATCTCCGGATGGTCATGATAGATCTCGCGGTTGAAGGCCCGCGGAGCTTGTGATGTCACGATTTGTTCTCTCGGTTCGTGATTGCGACGTGGTTCCTGATTCTTAATTGCTCAAGTAAGTCGACCGGTCATCTCGCGGACCGGGCTTCCATCTCTCTTACCAGCGGCAGGACCTCACGGCCGAAGATCAGCATCTCGTCGAGCTTGGGCCAACCCGAGATGATGAACTGCGTGATTCCGATGCGCTTGTATTCAAGAAAACTCTCGGCAAGTTCCTGCGGAGATCCCAGCAGAGTGATAGACGATGAGCCGTAATAGGGCACCAACCCGGCCCAAAGATTGTGGTTCATCCACCCGATATTGTCCGCGGCGGCCAGCGCCTGTTTCAGTGTCTGGGAATCGCTGCGGGCGAGAATGCCGCGCTCCTCCTTGCCGATCTCTTCGTCAGGCAGCATTGCTGTGGCGGCTGCGATCGCTTCCTCTCGCGTCGACCTGCAGATCACACAGAGTCTCAGAGATACCTCGACTCCCTTTTCTCGATAGCGACCGACCAGTGGCTGGAGCTTCTCAGGCGTATCAATCAGGCGCAGCCAGGAAGAACCTCGAGCAAGTGCGAGTTGTTGAGCTTGCTCGGAGTGTCCCGCCACATAGATTTCGGGAGCAGTTCGATCGGAAGCGAGAAAAGGCGTGTGCACGTTTCCCTGCTCAACGCGATAGTACTTGCCGGCGAAATTCACTTCGCCATTATTTCGCCAGAACGAATGACAGATTGCCAGGTACTCGTCGGCGCGCGCATACCGGTCATCGTGTTCCAGAAAGTCTCCATAACCGCGTTGCTCGGCGTTCGAACTGCCGGCGACGATGTTCAAGGCAACGCGTCCTCCGATCAAGCCAGAGAGAGTGTTGATTTGTTGGACGAACGTGGTAGGCTGCATTAGACCCATGCGGTAGGCAACAATAAAATTGAGTTTCGTGGTGGCCCTGCCAACCGCGCAGGCCACAAAAACGGTATCAGGCTCGTAACGGCTGAATGAGAGCAGCACAGATTCGATGCCGGCTGTTTCCGCGCTGCGGGCGAATTTGACCCACCCTTCCATGTCCGGCAGAGCCGCCGGCGAAGTCGACTTGGTGGTGGCCACTCTCGACGTTTCCTGGACCGTCTTCATGGCCACTTCGCCGCCCTTGGGCATCATCCAATGGAATCTCAGGTTCATGGGCTTATGCGGCTTCGCTGCAGCTAACATAAAGTCTGGTTGTCGTTTCAACTTGAGAAAAAACCTGCGTCAAAATGCCAGGAGCAATGACACACGGTTTGAAGTCCTTGCTCCCTCTCCCTTTGGGAGAGGGCTGGGGAGAGGGCTTGCTTGCATCATGCTCCGCACCCTCCCCTAGCCCCTCCCAAAAGGGAGGGGAACAAATCACGCACGTTTCAACCAAACTTGATCAGACGTTCCTCTACCTTTCAATTCGCATTTCACTTGCCATTGCGTCATTGGTCATTAGCGGTGCTCAACCAGGACTTCCTTCTGATCGCCCCTCCGCCTCTCTAATGAGCGGCAACACGTCCCGTCCAAACGCAACGACTTCATCGACCTCGGGCCAACCCGACATAATGAACTGAGTGACACCAATGTCTTTGTACTCAAGCAGAGCGGCGGTGATTTCCGAAGGCGTTCCGACCAAAGTTGTCCAGACCGGACCGTAGTAAGGCACGAGTCCCGTCCATAGCGAACGAGTCAGCCAGTTCGCCTTCTCATCGACGCCGGATGCTTCGGCATACATCTGCGAATCGTCTTTGACGGCGATGCTTCTTTCCGGCCTGGGAATCTCGTGCGCGGGCAACAACGATTCGGCAACCGAGATTGCCTCGGCGCGAGTCTCCCGGCAGATAACGCACATCCTGAGGCAGACTTCAATTCCTTGTGCGCGCGCGCGGGCGACTGCCGGACGCAACTTGTCAGGAGTATCGGCAGCCCGCAGCAAACATGAACCCTGTGTAAGAGCCAATCGTTCGGCGTTTTCCGAATGACCCGAAATGTAGATTTCGGGAGCCGTCCGACCAGGCGCGAGAAACGGTGTGTGAAGTTTCCCCTGCTCGACACGATAGTACTTGCCGGCAAAATTGACTTCGCCGTCGTTCCTCCAAAAACCATTGCAGACGGACAGGAACTCACTTGCGCGCGCATACCTCTCATCATGCGAAAGAAAATCTCCATAGCCGTGTTGCTCGACGCTCGAACTACCCGCCACCATGTTCAGAGCCAGACGGCCGTCGATCAAAGTTGAGAGAGTGTTCAATTGCTGGACTAGAGTTGCCGGCTGTAACAAGCCCGACCGGTACGCGCAAATGAACTTGAGCCTGCTGGTCGCGAGTCCAAGGGCACAACTAATGAGAATGGGGTCCGGCTCGTAATTGTTGAAAGCAATCAAGACGGACTCAATTCCCGCTGCTTCCGCGGCGCCTGCGAAATGTGTCCAGCCCTCCATTTCCGGGCGAGCGGCCGGCGAGTTGCTAGAGCTGTATTGAATGCGATAACGCGCGGCCTCCTGAGGTGTCTGGCCCTCAATCAGCTTTACTTCTCCACTCTTGGGAAGCATCCAGTGGAATCTTAAATTCATGCGCGCTCAAGTCTCCACAGTCCAGGGCACGTTCTCCGGAGCGACCTGGTGACGTCCGGCCCAGTCCTGCAATGCCCAGGGTGGTGTGTCAACGTCGCGGTATCCACCGAGCAGTTGCCGAGCGATCGGATCCGCGCGTTGCAAAAGCTGCTGGTCGGGAACGTCGAGATAAACCTCGGGCTTCATCCAGCGATAGGCATATCCATAAATCACGACCTTTGATATGCGATCACTCCGGTTCGGAGCGGCAGTGTGAAATATGCGATTCTCGAAGAGCAATGCGTCCCCCGCGTTCAATCTGAGATCGCAGACCTCAAGGTCCGGCGGATCCACCTGGCCCTTGGGAATGGCCAAGGGTTCATTTTTGAGATGACTGCCGCGGGCCATCAATGTCATGCCACAATCCGACTGGTGAAAATCAGTCAGGCAGTAGCAAATCTTGATGCCCACCAACGGCAAAGTCTGGTGGCCGAGGTCCTTGGGGATCCTGATATCGCGGTGCCACCCTCTTCGAAACGGCGCGGCCTCGGGAATCTCAGGCCGCTTGTAAATGAGCGCCGTGGAATGGAGATGAATGTTGGGGCCAAGCAATTGCACGACCAGCGGAACTGTAGCGTCGTTAGTAACGAGATCAAACAGCGTTGCTTCTTTGAGCAAGCCCGGTCGCAAATCAAGATGGTTATACTCCGGCTTATCGATGACCTCAGGCTTAGCGAAAAACGATTCCGCCAGCCGGTCACCCGCATCGGCCAGCCGCCCGGTCATCTCTTTATCAAGAACATTGCGCACCACCAGGAAACCGTCCTCGGCAAAGGACCGTTGCTGCTCTGGTTTAAGAGGAATGAACTCCACTGTCGTTATTCTTTCAAGGTGCGCTTTGAGAGTCGCACGGGGCTTTGACCTGGTTTTCTTATCTCGACTTTCTAATCACGCAACAATGCTGCATCTCGTTGTTGGTGGGAGGAAGCATAGTCGCATGCGGGAACAACGTTTTCATATGCGCTTCGGTGTAAAAGACATGAAATGTCCTCTGTTGTTCTGGTTCGTAAGGTGCAATATCTTCTGTCTCGATATATAAGTCTTCGCCATTAACCAGTATGAACCAATCGGCATTTTCGGCTCTTTGAGAGAGGCTGCGCGTATCAATATTCAAGTCGTGGCCTTTGTCTCGTTCCAGTTCTATTTCTCTTTCCAATCGCCATAGAAGGTTGTTTCCCGGATACTCAGCCGGCCACGAAAAATGAAAAGGGTCGATGAAGGTAAACGCCAGGACTCCATTTTGCGCCAGCATACTCTCTAATTCATTCACCAATTGAAGCATGTCGGTTTGTGATGTATTCGTAAAGACTGAGTAGGCAACAATGTAATCAAATCTCTGATCCGGTTTCGGAATAGGGAGATTCGGCACACCGTGCGGATTGAAGAAGAAGCAATAGCGATCGTAAAAGAGCCAATGCGATTTGGGAAACAATTCCTTGCCTTGCTCAATTGACTCTCTGACCACATCGATGCACCAGTAACGCCCTTCATCAATCGTCGAATTCGGATCTCGCAAAATGTTGCCAATGTTTCCGCCAAAATCCAGTACAGTCTTTCCGCTCCACATCGCTTCGCCCACCTGTTGCGAGAAGTAGCTGAACTGACCCATCTTGGCCGAGAAGAATGCCATCGATCTTCGGATTGTGTTGCCTTCAAACCCGACTTTAAATTGTTATCCGAGTGAATTAATGCACCCCACTCGTTACATTTCCGATCTCCCGTTCGTATTCCCTTAGATAGTTTCTCGTCATGTCCAGGTAATGGAATCGTTCCCACGCCAGGCGGCGGCAATCAGCGGGCTTGATTCTGCCCAGGTTCGTCACGGCGTCAAGATAGGCGGATTTTTTTGCGCACGCGAACCCTCCGGCAGGATCAACCAACTCCGTCATGGCTCCCTGCGTACTTGCAATGACCGGAGTGCCTGACATCAGTGCCTCGGCCACGGGCAAGCCAAAGGCCTCGTTATGTTGGGTGGGAAAAAGTAAGGCCTTCGCCGCGGTGAAAACTTCAGCCTTGCGCTTTCCATGGATAGTGCCCAGAAAGACGGCGCCGTTGGCGCGGCACAGTTCTCCGAATGCCGCATTCCCCGGCGGATCTCCGTCGCCGCCGGCAACCACCAGTTTGATCCCGGTCTCTTTCGCGATCCAGAAAGCGGTATCCAGTCCTTTCTTGCTCCGCGCCTTCTCGATGCCGCCGGAAACCACGAAGAGAAAACAATTGTTTTTCGTTTCTGAGTAGATAAAGTCCGCCGGATCGATTCCGTTGAGAACAAACCGGTCGGACTTGTGAAGCCGGGCCATGGTCTGCGAAATGTAAATGAAGTTTGGTTTAGTGTTTTCTCGCGGCATTCCCTGGTCGAGTAGGTCTGAATGAATGCTCCGCACCCAGGGGCGTTTAGTCTTAGGTGTAGTGGCGACATCGATATGGTTGATGTGGAGAATGTCTTCGTCGCCTTTGGCACACGACACCGCTACGACTCCGTCTGGAAGTTTCGCGCCATTCGCATCTCTCAAGTGGTAGCGAACCTCGTGCCCGAGTTCCGCCAGGCCTCGGGCCAGGCGATCGTGCACGGCGCTTGACGCCACTCCATAGCGCCAGCCCGGATACCTGTGTGGCGACGACAAGTAAACTCTCATATTCAAAACAGCGGTCAGTCCTCGCTGTAAAAAAACTCTCGATTAACGTAGTCCGACCTGCCACTGTCGTCGCGGAAGGTGGCGTAAAGCACGATCACCAGCACACCTTTATTTGCTCGAATGTAGGTTTCGGCTTTCATAAAGCCAAAGTCAAAAGTAGCAGCCAGTACAACTGCCCGCTGGCCGCCCTCTTCCTCCAGGTTCGCCAGCGCGCTCGCGGTAGTCTTGGGCCATTCAATCGGGCCGTCTGCGCCAACTCCCACGGCGCTGACAATGAACTGATCGCCGTCCCGATCGATCACGCATTCCGCGATCCCGCGCGTTTCCCGATTGGTATTCAACCAGCGGCCGAGGAGCTTGTCGGCCTGTAATACTCTGGTCGCGGGATCGGTCAACACGGGATTCCGGTGACTGTTCTGTTTGAATTCAAGTGTCGGTGTCATCGTATTCTCTAAACCCCACCATCAGGACTAATACTTGTCAGGAATTTGGGCATAGTACTCGCGGGCAAAATGATCTGCTCTGCGGCTGTCGTCCTTGAATTTGTGGAATTGAGCCAGGACGAGCAGGCCTTTCATGATCATTCCCTGAAGTCGTATTTCCACGAAGTCAAAGTCGTAGCGGGAGTTGAAACCGGCTGCCAGTCTTGATGAAGGCCCCGTCGTGAAGACGTCGACGCCTGTTCTTCCCCAATCGATTAGACCGGTCGGGCCAATCGCAAATGTTTGCAGCGAGAGATTCCCATCAGACTCGGACATCACCAGGCGCGCAATTCCATTCGTTTCGGGATTTGAATTGATCCAGGTTCCCGGGAAAGAGGACAAGTCGATTGGCTCAATACTCGCGGTGTCGATCTCAACGCGATCGCAGATTTGCACGAATTGCATTCGTTACTCCTGTTCAAGAAGTTCTGATCCAACTGCGAAGCATTAGACGATCAGAAGCGCTGCCAACTGTGATGGGCGCGCGTGCGTGAATCGTCCGAGTATTGTCAGAAAACAATAACTCACCCGCGCGCATCAGGAAGCCTAGAGTGCGGGCCTTAGTCTCAAGGACGCCTTCGAACGCGTCCAACAGCGTCATCATCTCTTTGGAAAGAAGAGCCCGCTTGGATTCCAGGGCAAGGTCGATCGAATAACGTCGCCAGCACATTCCCGATTCCGTCAGCACGGTTCGCCATTTCAAGCCGCCCCCCCAATGAGGGGACAACTTCCACGGGACTGGTTCGCTCTCCAGACGTTCAATTGTCTCATCTCCCAGGCGACTTCGCACTTCGGCTCGAATTGTGTCGACATCTAGGACCCGTGACTGGCCGCCGCCTCGCGGATCGGCGCGGACGCATACCATTGAGATCAGCTCGATCGGTGTTTCCCAGTCTGTAGCATCCGTATGCAACCTCTCCACTTCCTGTCCGCCTCGCGGCGACGGTATGTCAGTCGCGGGCTGGATGTAATGAACGAGCTGCGCCCGCGGTTCCTGGTACGGCAGGGCCACCAATTCTCCGAAGGCGCGGTTGATGGCGACAAACAGCCGGTTCCCTTCGTCAAAAAGGATGCCTCGCACCAACACACAGTAAGGCCACTGAGCGACCCGCTTCGTGATTTCATCAACCAGCCAATCGAAACTCTCTGGACAGGATTCGCGAATATCATCATGGACGCGCGTTTGCAATGCCGTAGAGTAGAACTCCTTGTTATCGTACAAAGGGAGACATTCAGCCGACTTCAGTAACTCGCCCGCGAGCGCCGGTGAAACCTCGACTGTTCCTGCCTCCGGAAACGGCGTGAGCATCCTTGTCACTTCCATCGGAGATTTATCCATCGCCCCGCGCGGACCTGTTTCAAGAACCAGTAAACGCGCGCCAGGCCGAAAACGCCTTTAGCCGATCGGTCGCGATCGGCGGTTCCGCCAGGCTCAAATGACTGCAATCCGCTTCTCCCCTAACCCGCAACAAAGGTCTTTCCCGATTCGCGATCTTGTTGGTGACAAACCGCACGATAAATCCAATGCGCGGCTCGTCGGAGGCATTAGGATTCGATCCGTGCACAATAGTGCTGTGGTGCATAGAGATATCGCCAGGCTGCAACACCACATCTACGGCCTGGGATTCATCGACCATTTCAACTCGCTCACCGCGCCTGACAAGATTGGAATCATCGCGGACGTTGACGTGATTCAGTAGGCCCTGCTTATGTGATCCCGGAATCACCCGCATGCAGCCGTTAGCCTGGTAACTGGGCGTCAGGGCTATCCAGGCCGAACTCGAAGGCGTCAGGTGCCAGCCGGAGTAGACGCTGTCCTGATGCCAGGAAACATAACTCGAATCGTGCGGTGGCTTGTAGAAGACCAGGGTGCCGTCAATCAAAAGATCACCACCCAGGAGATCTTCAACGGCGTCGAGGAGCGCCTCATGAGTGACCAATTGGTACGCCCAATCAAAGAACAGATGCAGGCTGTCCAGCCGTCTTAGCGGACCCTTCCCGCAGTCGTTGATAACTGATTCGATCTCGGCGCGAAAATGGCCGGCTTCCGCGGCGGAAAAAACTTTGACCGGGAAAACTATGCCGTCACGCTCGTACTGATCGAGCAGTTGTCCAGAGATTACGGACGTCACGACTTATACCTTATACCTTTCGAGATCGCAGTTCATTTCGGCGCAAAGGCTTTCAATTTCCAGACGTAGTCTCCGTACGAGAAATCATTTGAGAGGTTCGCCCGCTGATGACACTCGAGGCACAGCCAGGGCTTGCCGGCCTCCACCTCTCCCTGGAAGAAGGCGAACGTGTCCTTCGACTGGGGAATCTGTTCGTTGACGAAAGGTTGATCGGAAATAGTTGCCACGCTGCCATCGCACTGGCCGTTGTTGCAACCATACATTACCCAGAACCATTCATCGTCTTTGGGGGTTCGTTGATAGCCTTTGATCTTGTACATGACCGTCAGCGAGGTAGGCGCGACCGGTACGGAATTCAACGGCGGTTGATTTATCGGATCACCCTTGAGAAGCGAATAGTTTTCTTTGACTAATATCGAGCCGTATTTCATCTGAAACGGACTGGAGGTATAGCTGATTGAGTCATAAGCCTCGCCATTGAGGTACACGGCAACCCAATCTCCGTGAGGGTTTTCAGCTACATGCACATATCGAGTGGGCTGATTAGGGAAAGTCTTCCAGGACTTGTAAGGATTATCCTTGGTAATGTATTTCCACAGGAGTTGAGCGTCGGCCCCGGGCATTTGTGACTGCGAGATCGAAGCGATGGATCCGGCGCGGCTCTTACCGATGAGCATCAGGCTTGCGCCTAGAACCAGAACCGCGACGATCAAATTAAGGGGACGCACGGTTCGAAGAGTCATCTGTACATTCTCCTTTGCAAGGCTTGATCGGCTAAACCTCCTCCTTGGCTACCGTCGAAGAGTTGACGGTACCTCTCGAGGAACTCTCGATTCTTGTTGATAGCTTTCTCGAAATTTTCAAAGGAGTCATCTCTATATCCGTTTGAGGCCAGCGTCTTCTTGATTTGTTTCGTCCAGGTTGTAGTCGCTGACTCATTACCATTCAGATGCAGATAGCCGCTTACGAACACATCCCAATCAGGCAGTCGCCTGACGAATTGTTCATTGAATAGCGCACGCAGTTTTGGGTTGGTCGACAGGGCACGCTGAGTCTTTTTGTAAGCCTTTGTCAGATTCTGATTTGCTAATGCCTGCCCTTTCTTGCCGAGGTCCTCGCCGGCTCGATAAATATTTCGCAGATAGCCGACTTCGCTGGTGGCAAATTGGGCGGCGTTCGTGCCTCCCCAAATGTAACGCTCGTCCAGAGCCATTTCCGGCAAGGCATTCTGAGCCAGAAAATTTTTGTCCTGCGGGCCGGGAATTACCAAGGCATCGTGATCCATGAAGATGATTCTTACCTGCCACTGCCCAGCCTCCCAGACACTCTTCAAGCCGGCGTTTCTGCCGACAAATGATTCACCCCGCGAATAACCCCTGACGGCCAATAGCGTTCCCCAGAACTTTGCGATCTGCTTCATCAGAGACAAATAGATTTGATCAGCTCGGCCGCGATTTTCGGTCACCCCATAAGCAGCTTTAATATACTGGTTATGACTTTGATACCTGGTGGTTGGAGGCTGGTAGACCCCGAGAATTTCCTGCAGAATTGAATCTGCGAATCGCCGCGCGTCGTGCCGTGAATACTTGACGCCCAAACCTTCCCCAAAGTAAAGCTGCGGTCCGTCATTGGAAAGATAGGCGGCCACCTTATCGAGCCGGAATGAAGTAGTGCCGCTGAGAATTGCCTGGGCTGGGGCTACCTGACTTATGAATTGTGCCGTAAGCCCCAGCTCGCCACGAATTGGTGGTACCTGCGAACTGCCCTCTTCCCTGAAGGCATCAACGGATTCCCGCATCGCGACTCGCATTGCCTGAAAGCCGTCCCCAAACAATTGCGGCTCGGTAAAGTAAGGAAAAGTCTGGACTCGAGTCTTTCCCACGGGAATGGAAAAGATCGTAGATCGGGATATGTAGCTGGCCATGGGCGCGACCGTTCCGTGCACGCCGCGATAAATGAATGCGAACCTGGAAGCGGCATTTGCTTCAAACCGCAAGAGCCATCGCATGCAGCCGCCATCAAGCCTATGCGCAGGCGAGACCGTGTATCCATTGCGCGCGTAGACGACGTTCAGTGAATTCTTTCCCTTTCGACCGACGCGCTTAATCTCCAGTTCGATATTGCTACTGGGGAGTTTGATGACCAGAGCAACAGTCGTTAACGGATATTCTACGAAAGAATTGATTTTAGCACTGGTGTTTTCCGAGACCCAATAAATGTCAGAGCTCTCACATAGTCTCTCAATGATCCTGGCTTCAAAGTCGGGCAGGCGGCTCATTGCGTCGCTGAGCTCGTCGTCGACAAACGGCGGCTGTGTTCGGTCAACATCCTTCAGTCCATCGGTGATTTTCAGCTGTTTAAGGATTCGATCGGCAACCTCATCGGCTGCGAATAGATACCGAGCCAGGGACAACTTGCACTCGAGCCGGGCGATTTCGATGAAATCGCGCAAGGCGATGTCAGAAGTCCGCCTTCCCTTAATCTTGCCGTGCGCATAATCTATTCTTTCGAGTTTCCTTCGAAACTCAGGAATGAAATCGCGCAGATCAATTGCTGAGTAACCCTCCTTCAGGACCGAGCGCACAATCGCTTTGTTATTCCCTGACGCCGACATCAGATCTAATCGAGTGAAAAGTAACTCGAAATCGTCTAACTGATTCGGTGGGATCTTCAGTGCCTGATGTTCAAGCATGAGCACCGCCAATCGCCTCAGATCCCAGGGAGCATCGTCTCTCGATTTGGCCACATCGAGCAGCTTCAAGGAAAAGTCATCGTTGTAGGTTTTCTGACGCAGGAACTCGTCAAACATCTCGTACGCCCGGCGAACATCGCTGAACTCAGTTTTTAGAAGGTTGAAGAGACGGTTCTGACGAGAGATGCAGGAAGGCCGACGAGGATGTTTCATATCTCAGGTTTCAAGATTTGTCCTGGAGGATTTCAGACAAACAAAACGATGCGCAAAAGGGGAAAGACTTTTTCGCGTCGAGGTTGATATGCCCGGGAGCATTCGCCCGGAGTTCGTTTCCGAAAGTAACCAGGGAGGCGGACGGCCATCATCGGTTCCAGCTTTTCCGTCCGGGCTCAGCTTGATCACCCACAGACTAGTACTTGCCTTTAACACCGCCCTTGGGTTTACCACCTCCAAGAGGTTTGCCAGGTTTGCCGGGCTTCCCAGGTTTACCGGGCTTGCCAGGCTTGCCAGGTTTGCCAGGCTTGCCAGGCTTGCCGGGCTTGCCATAATACTTAGCCCCGCCGTATTTCTTACCTTTGCCGTACTTCTTGCCGCCGCCGTATTTCTTACCTTTGCCTTTACCCTTACCGCCCTTACCCTTCTTATCTTTCCCGCAGCCCCAGGACACAATACCGAGCGCCAGTATCAGGGCATTGAGCAGGTCATTTGCGGTTTGGTTTGTAAGTACCATGTCGAAAGCGCCCGGCACACTACCGCCGCTCTGATTCAGAGCATTACGCACGTCTGTTGCGGTCTGGGTTTTCAGCCAAACATCGACTTTACCCGTTGCTCCGCCACCGCCACCACCACCCGTACCCTTTTTCCCGCCCATAACTTTCCTCCTGTGCTTAGGGCTTTACTACAAAACCGTTGTAGAAAAGCGATTCAGTCTCTCCAAATCCAAAGACGTCGAAACCATTTTCGGCTAACCCGCCAGCCCGCCAAACTACGGTTGGCCAGGATTCTGGCCAGGCCTAATGACCGGCCTGTTGAAGCGCTGCAGGTCATCTGGCGGCATGGGCACCTTATAGTTCATCGGCGGCGTCACCGGAGCGCAGACTGCGTTAGGCGCCTGCGGACCGGCGCGGTGGCCGACCCGGAAAATTCCCCAGGCGCCTTGTCTCGCCTGAATAGGAACGAACCCGGTGTAAAGGTAATCACCCGCCTGCTTGTTTTCACCACCCGCCTTGTCGATTACGAAATCGAAGTGATCTGATGAACCGTGGTTGTCTCGTGAGCCCAGCCACTGCGAAAGACTATTGGAATCAATAACCCTCGATCCGGCCGTGTAAGGATTCCTTTGCCAAACGTGGCCGTGCACCGTTATGACCTGAGAGGCTCCCGTACCAAAAGGATGGGCCATGCGAAAGCGCACGTTGTCGCCAACCTCAGCCGTAAAGATCGGTGTCTTGGGATCACCAAACGCCAGCGGCGGAGGCGGATTCCCCTGGTTGAGTAAATTCGAAGACATGCAGGAGAAATCCGCGGTGGCATTGTACTGATAGCGGAACGCTTGAGGCTCAGTGCGATAATTAACGGCGCCCTGGGCCTGAACCGGTTTACTCGGATTATTGTTGTTGCTGATCATCGCGTCGCTGATCATCACCACGAACTCACGAAACATCTTTGTTCCATTTGCCAGTGGTTTCGACAGGGTGACGGTTGCCGAAGCGCGCGAAGTCGCTGGCGCACCTCCGGGATCGCAATTCGCCAGGCCGACCGCCTCGCCGCACTGCCAGGTCGAGCCGGCCGGTTCGATAACCATCGCGCCGAACAGACCGTTAATGTTTTGATATACGGGGTCGGAGGTAAGCAGATTGAGCGAGCCGTATTCGATTGGCGTGTACGTTAGCCCACCAACGTTGTTCCGGCCGACCTTGCCCGCATACCACTGGTACTGAATTGTCTTACCAAAGGGCACCACCTGATCTTTCTGTCCCTGGCTGTTCCATCCGACATTCATGCCGAAACTTTGAGCGGCATCATAGGCCAGAAGTTGCGGATGCAGGCCGACATACCTCGATACCTTCGTCGGATAGATCGAAGTGTTGAACGGGGGCGCCATGAAGAAGCTTTGTTTGTATAGATCCGAAGTCACACCGGGCGAGACTTCCGGGTTGATGTTGTTAGTCAGGTTAACCACAATACAGTCTCCAGCGTTCGCCCGGAGAATCAGCGGCTCAATTGGAACGCCAGGCTTGAGCAAACCATTGACGTCCAGGTCTTCGGATCGTACGTACATGATTCCGGTGGACAGCGGGACGGCCCCACCTGACGAAGAGATCACGGCCAGGTTGTCATTTGGGTTTCCCGGAGTTACGCGATCATTAAGAACGAGTTGCCCGGTTGAAGTACCCGAGATTGGACTGCGGACCGCCAGGGCCTTCTGCGCCGTCACCGCCGTGATGTTGAAGGTCCTCTTAATCGCCGGTGCCTGCAGAACTGCCGGACAGGTCGAGTAGGTCACATTCGTGGCTGGGCCGACGGGATTATTGGGTAGTGGTTTTACCCCGGTTGCGACTTTAGTGGGGTCGTAGGAACGGAACAATCCCCACAAACCGTTGGCCAATCCCGTCTGATCGAAACTGGGACTATAGAGATAGTCGGTGCAATTTGCCTGAGACATGCCATCGGGGCACTTGCGGCCGGTCTTAGGCGCGGACGACGATGGCACATTAAAGAGGAACTCGAAATGCTCTGAGAGTCCCATGGCCTGTACGCTGCGATAGCCGGAGTTTTTCCAGCCAGGTTCGGCCAGCCAGGTTGGGCCTTCGAAATCAAACTGATGCGCAAAGACGTGCGCGCCTACGAGCAGACGTAGCTGAACCTTGTCGTTCTGATAAGCACGCATCACCGGCGTCGACGGATCGTTGTCGGCCGGGAGGTTCCCGGGATGCAAGGCTGCATAGGTGGCGTTGTCATAAACATATGAAAGATCGCTCAGGTTGCTCGGGGCCGGGAACACATCCTGGCTGCCAATACGCAGAGCGATGGGATCGTTCGTATAGTTTACCGATTGCGTGCCCGCCGGAGCGGCGGTCAGCCCCGTAGTAACCAGCGACGGTCCGTCCGGTGGCTTATTGATCGCCTGCTCGGCACCGTGAACTACTTGGTAAGCAAGTTGCAGATCCTGAAACTCCAGCATGAATTCACGATAACTATCAGCGTTGTTCTTCGTGATAATGCGAGCTTGCCAACTGGTGGGTCCGCCGTCGAAGCGTGTGCCGAAGGTTTCGGCTCCGTCGTTGGAAGTCCACGTCGAAGCCATCGGCTCAACCAGAAGACCCGCGTAGAGACCTGCCTGCTGATGCGTTGATGGACCAAAGTGATCGTGGGTGAAAACTGTGCGCAGCGTTCGATCCACACCGGAGTCGTCTACCTGCGGATCCAGGTACCAACGTTGAATGGTAGTCTGCGCACCCAACCATTCCGTCGCGCATTGGGCGGGCGGGTTTGGTACGTTACAAATCTCCGCCGGCGGCGGTTGCGGCACGCGCAGAGTTGATGCGCATCCCGCGCACGCGATCCATGAACCTCCCGGCGCGACGAGCGCCTTGTGAATATCCTGCACCTCTTCCGGGCTGAACGTGCCGTCTTCATAGTTGAAGCCGTTGCCCGCGCCGTCCGATGACGTCACATCGAACTTCACCAGGTGAATGTGTTGTCCGAGAATATCCGTAGGAGTGCGCACCTGAAAATCATCCAGCAGGTAATAGTTGGGCACCAGATTCGTGTGCCAGTACTCGATGATGTCGCCCGAGTTGCCGCGGAAGAAAAGCGGCTCAGGCTTGCGGCCGCTCGCCGGATTGCCGAACTTATAAGCCATGGTCGGCGCCACATCACCCCACAAAGTCAGCATGCGTTGCTGATTGAAGTGCCAGCCCACCTTATTAAAGGTGACATCCCGTTGGATGGCCGCCGCTTTGTAGACTCTGACTCTCTGCTTTTTGGTAACCGGATCGATGTTGACCGGCTTACCGTTATCGTCGACCGCCGGGTCAGCGAAAGGAGCGCCTGACTGTGGCCCCAGAGGCAAGCCGTTGAGAATGAATCCCGTCGGCGGAGTGAGGAGCGTAGCCTGTGGAGGCGTGCTGTTTGATGACGGACACGAGCCCGGCGTACCGTCGGGGAAGAAGGTCGGGTAGCATCGCTTGCTGAAATATTTGATCGCAGATTTCTCACCCATGGTGCCGTCTTCAGGAAGCTGAAGCGCCGTCATCGTCGCCAGATCCTTACTCCAGTCTGTTTGAGTGTGAGCCTCGAACGACATGGAGCCCCCAGTCACGACGTGGCGCGGCAGGCCGCCATCCAGGAACCCGCCTGAGCCATCGGGGGCGAAATCGAGCGGCGGATGCGGAGCGCGTGCGCCAGCGATACCCGGAATGAAATATGGATAGCCGGGATTCTCGAGTTTGTTGTTTTGCGATGCCAGAAACTGCCCTACCATCTTGATGCGCGCATGATCATATTGGCTATTGATCACCGTACCGTTTAGAACTGTTCCATCAACGCACGGGCCGACTATGCCGATTATATCGAGACCGTTTATTTGGCCGGCCTTGCACGTTCCGCCCAAAACCACCTGACCGCCAAATGCGATCGGCGTCGGCGAGCCGTCTACGCTCACCTTGGTCTGAATCTGCGCGTAGGCGGGAAGCGGGGCCATGGGAATGGTTGGCAATGGCACCAAAGCAGGCGTCGGCGAACCCGCAATGATTTCGCCGTCCGGCAAGGCACGCGCGCCAGGCACCACCTGATTGCTCACGTCAACACCATTAACGGTAGTATTCTCCGGGTAAACAAAAGTCCCGTTCTCAAACACATCATGCGTCCGCCACATCGCCCACATGCCCGCGGCGAAATGAGGATAGAAGTGACAGTGGAAGATCGAGTCGCCTACTACCTTGTTTCGATTACCGCTACCGTTATAGACCATCTCGAGCGTGTAGCTGGCTCCGGGACTGATCATCTGACTATCCAGATAGCTTGCCTCGTCGCTATTCGGCGACTGTAACCATTGATGCGCGTGTTGGTGGTGGACGTGCGTCACGTCTCGGCCGCCGTGAAGAATTCTGAACTTGAGATGATCGTTTATGTAACTGTGATAGACGTTCGAAGGATCGTCGAGAAAGAAGGCCGCAGTAGCTTTCACGTCCGGCGTCATCGTATAAGGAAACCCGGGATTGGATCTCGTGCCCGCGCACGGAGGTTTGGTGAAATCAGCCGTGGTCTTACAGGGACTCTGGAATCCAGACTGCTGGGCCAGGTTGTTAGAGTTGGCCGGCTTATTGACTAACATCGCCGGGTCGCCCACAGACCACGCGCTCAGGAAGAACTCTTCAAACTTGCAATCAACACAATCGGCCATCGGTCCCACGCCAATCCGGTTAGCGTAGACTTCCGCGCCGATTCCGCCGGTGCCGTAGTTGATGGCGAACGCATCCTGGCCCGCGGTCAAGGTGTTCGAGATACCTGGATCTGTGAAAACCGGAAATGCCTGTTGAGTGATCGGGCCGAGCCCGCCATGGTACATAACGGTGATCTCGCGATATGGCTGTTTCCGATCCGGCGCGGCCGGGTTCTGACAGAATAGCGGATCGACTTTCACGCCCGGCGGCGGATTTAGCGCCGGATTGTTTTCCGCGTTACAAGGCGGATCAGGTTTGTTCGGGTCGCCGTTGCCACCCGGGAATCTGCCGGCGTTTGGGCCTGTGATAATGGCAGTCAGATCGCTGCGCACAATTCTATTCTTGGCGTCGAGCATCTTTAGGACGGGAGTACCAACTAACTCGGCGGGAATTGGAGTTCCATCGAGCCGGACGGCCGGATACACAGTATCGTAGTCGATCAAAGGATGATTATCGAGAGTATTAAGGTAACCACCGATCGTTTTCCCGGGACCAATACCGAAATCGGGCGTCTTGATCACTTTGACTGACTTCCCATTTATCGTGAACACACAGGTCGCGCTTCCGGGCGGAGTGCAAACGAGGCTGCCTGGGGGCACCTGGTCAGGTCGGTTGGCGTTGTAGGTGGCGAGCAACAGATCTTCGGCGCTCACCTGGCTACGGTACCATTCGGATTCCCACGGCCTTCCTTTAACATCCACTCCAGAAGGCTGAACGTTCAAGGCGCCGAAGAGTCCGCGCGTTAGCTGATCGCCCTGGGTGCTGGTGTCGCCCATCGTGTACATCATGAATGTGCCTTCTTCTCTTGCGAAGAGGGTGTAGGTTTGCGTATTCCCCGGCATCGGACTCGGAGGAGGTGGCGGCGGGACAGGACTTGCGAGACTGGAATCATTTCTGCCCACGAACGAACCGTCATCTTTCGGCCCAGTCACCCACTCCATTCCTTGGATGTGCAGAGACACTTCCTTTGTACCGGTGCTTGCTCCCGCTACTTTGGTCTTGGTGAAGGTGTTTCCCGATATCGCATTTGTGAAATCGATTTGCAGACAGTCTCCAACGTTTGCGCGCAGCACCAACGGACGTGGCCTCTTGCCTGGCCTGAGCTGAATCTGCTTCGTTATTTTGTCTATTACCGTATCGCTCTTGAGCGCAAAAATTAATCCATCAGGAATCGCCGCTCCCAAGCGGTTGAGCATGATTGGCTGAGAGAAAGCCACGACGTTGGCATTAATCGTTCGCTTGCACGGCGGCGCCAGTTGGGGCGCGGGAGTTGTCACAGGCTTACTCTTCACCTCGGCCCTGGCGTTCATCAAGTCGGTTTCAATTTTAGCCGAAGCCGCCAAACCCTTTGTTAGATCGATCGCAGAGTTGCCGGCCGGCGGAGACGTGTTCGCAGGTTCGGTAGATGGTGTTGAGGTCTTAACCTTGTCGGCCGATTGCAATCCGGTTTGTGCCTCCGCTCGTCCGCCTACCATCAGAAGCAGCATGACCAATGCAAAATAGCGGATCAAGTTTGCGATCATACTTTCGTGGCGTGACATATGCACTTCTCCTTTAAGGTGTTCAACCGCGAGCATAACGATCAACCCCTGGGCTCACAAAAGAGTGTGGCCGCTAAACTACTGAGTTACTAAGTTACGGTCCCTTAGCAGCTAATCTGTGATAGCGGCGATTGGAAAGACCGCATTTTTGATTAATTGACTGGCGAAGCCTAATTCTTCTATCCTCCCCTGTCAAGCAAAACTAATTGCTAGCAATCGACTCTGCTTTATCAGCTTGGAGTTGCGGCCGGTCAGCAAAGGTTTGAGGAAAAACGGCGGTTTTTCGGGCCGTCGAAGGTCATGCGCGACTCACGATGGATTCGTTTATCTGACGGCCGCCGGCAAAAGTAGCACAGCCGGATCGGATTCAAACTCAATCTTTACTTCCCATCAGATGGGGTCAATACATTGTCATCACCAATAACAGTGATGAAGTTTGGCGGTACATCCCTCAAGGATGAACACGCATTTTGCCGGGTGGCCAGCCTTGTGGGCGCCCAACATGAATACCCGGTGGTGGTTGTTTCTGCGATGAGCGGTGTGACTGACGCTCTGATCGGAAGCTTGCGAATCGCCGCCGAGCAAGACGTAGCGAAGGCGATTCAGTCTCTCGAAGATCACTTTGAACGTCACCTGATGGTCGCCGCCAATTTAGGTGCGGACGCACGCGCAAGAACACGACTGATCGTCGAATATGCTCGACGAGAAATTACGGAGATCCTTAATGGGGTTGCGATCAAACATGCGACCAACCCGTGCTTACAGGATTCCCTAGCGTCCCACGGCGAACGCCTCTCTGCCAATCTCCTTGCAATCATGCTCGGCAAACATGGGCTTCCAGCTTTTTATGTTGACGCGCGGCGGTGCATTCTAACCGACCAGGTGCACGGAAACGCCCAGCCACTGTTTCCGGAAACCCGGAGGCAGACGCGGCGCGAGATCAAACCCCTAATCGCAAAGAAGAGAGTTCCAGTGTTGGGTGGATTTATCGGGGCGACCAGTAACGGAGTGACGACTACGATGGGGCGCGGCAGTTCAGACTACTCAGCTACGATTATCGCTGCCGCGCTCGGGGCGAGTGAAACTCAACTCTGGACCGATGTCGATGGCGTATTAACCGCGGACCCTCAGCTTGTCAAAGCCGCACGCACGATCCCGCAGCTGTCTTACGCGGAAGCTACCGAACTCGCACGCCTCGGTGTCAGAGTCCTGCACCCGAAGATGATTCAACCCGTCATCGAGCAGAGAATTCCTATACGCATCTGTAACTCTCATGCTCCGGAAAGCAATGGCACCCTGATCGGTGATTACTCGAACGCTTCAGCAGGATTCGTTAAGGCGATTGCCCACACCCCAAATGTCACCGCTATTGACGTAACTTCGACCCTGACATTCGTCGCTAACGGATTCATGCGGGCGATCCAGCAAACTTTCGAACGTCATCAAAGCGGCTTCGATATAATAGGCGCCTCTGAAGTAGGCGTGTCGTTAGTCTGCAAAGAAGAATGCTCGTTTCCCTACATTGTTGAGGATCTGGCTCGACTGGGATCTGTTGAGATCAAGCGAGGCCACACGGTTATCGGTTGCATTGGGATCGGGTTGCATGAGTCAGCGGGCGATGCCAGAGATGTGTTTTGTCAGCTAAGGGAAGTCGACCCGCTACTCAAATGGCAAAGCACTTCGGAAGTCAATTTGATTTCTACCGTGCCTTTAGCTTCGGCCGGGAGCTTGATTAGAAGTCTCCATCACGCGTTCTTCGAGTGAGAATATCACTTCCCAAAGAAACGTTCGAGCTGCACGGCAAATGAGCTATTTATGGTTGGCGGCTTCGGTAATCACTTTGACAAGTGTTGTGGGCGCCGATAACCCGTAGGTCCTGGTCCAATAGCCAGTCACATCATTACCAACCAGTATCATCGGTGAGTGATCATTCTTGTCGGCGACTGCTGCTCCCAAAGCTCGGAGCAGTGACTCCATCTCAGCCTTGTCACCAGTCACGAATGTCCATCCAGGTCCCGCCTTGAATTTGGCCGCAAAGTCGTGCAGTCGCTCCGGCGTATCCGTGGACGGATCTACGCTAATCGATATCAGTTGCACATCGGGCGCGACATTCACCAGTTCCTGCTGGACTCGCCGGAAGGTTGCGGTCATCGGAGGACAAATCGTAGTGCAAGTAGTAAAGATGAAGTTAATGGCGACTGTTTTGTTTTTGACGAGGTCGGCGTAAAAATTCAGCCGGTTTCCATTCTGATCATAGACTTTGACATCAGGAATGCGCGACGATGAAAAATCCGATGAATCGTACGCCTGTTTGGGGGCAGTCGCAATCGGCGCCGAAGCCGGTGCGTCAACTGGATCTTTGGTGGTCACCAGTCTTAGCGTCATGCCGCACTTCGGGCATTTGCCCTGTTTTGTGGACGTGATGTCCGGATGCATCGGACAAGCATAACGCGCGACCTCACGCTGCACTTTCTGCCGAGGCTTCTTCTGACCTCGGGCACTCAGAAGATTTGAATCGATCGCCGGCGCGGCGGCTGACATCAAACCAAAGGCCAGCGCAACAATAATCACTTTGGTTAGCATGAGGTCTTCTCCATCCTCGCTCCGAGACAACGCACTCAGTTCAGACTGATCCAGCCACTTGCAGGTACGAATTGTTTCTGTTTCAAATCCACCGAGACGATATATGCTCCCAGTGCTCCGACGCGACGATTGGGTCCATAAGTAATAGCAGGCGTCAAGCCCGTTCGATATTCATAGAAACCTTCGAGAGTCTGAATCAGTTTTTCCCGGCTCACGTCTTTACCGGCTCGCTTCAAAGCCTCAGCTAGTATTTTGGCGGCGCAATAAGCGGAAATCTGGGCGGCTAAATGATGCGTCGGGAGCTTGTACTTCTCGGCTAAAGCTTGAAACTGTTTCAAGCCGTCGGGGCTTTGATCGGCAGGGCTGGTCGGGAACGAGAAGAACAGCTTTCCATCGAATCCAGCGGGCGCACTAAAAATCTCCTTGCCGCCGCTGGCGCTGGCCAAAAGAACATCAGGGTACCAACGTGATTTATCTGCCTCAGTCATCAGCGACAGAGCGTCTTCAGTGCCACCCAGGAAGACTACAACTTGTGAGTTGCTGTTTCTCAGTTGCTTGACGGTCTCGGTGACGTCAAAGTGGCCTGGGGCGTGGTCGTAGGCTTGCGGTTCGCTCACCCCATCCTTCTTACTCTGCTCTTTGACGGCCTCGACCACCCTCAGGTTGATCTCGGTTTTGGGAAATACGACTGCGAAATGTTGAGTTCGAAGCTCCGGCTTTTTTGCGGCAAAATGAATCATGGCTTGGACCTGGCCATCCACTCCCGACAGTAGGTAGAAGACTTGTCGATTAAACGGAAAGTCAGTTTGCGGATAGAGTGTGAGCGGACCAATCAGAGGCACTTCCTGCTGGGCGAACAGCGGGATCATCTCTTTTTCAGACCCCGCAATAAAAGCTCCAGTCAGAGCGAAGACCTGCTGTTCCTTGATGAAGCGCTCGACGTTGGTCCGCGTGGCAGTAGGTGTGTCGGCCGTTTCCGCGTATTTGACTTCAAACTGGCGATTGTAAATGCCGCCCTGACTGTTCAGTTCAGCGAAGAAAGCTGTCGTCACGGCTTTGACCGCCTGGCCCATGTCCGCCAGGGCACCTCTCGCCGGCACTACCGTTCCAACCAGGATCTTGTTTTCAGTGATTCCCGGATCTCGTTCCTTGCCGAGAAGTTTCAAATAAGCAATCAGGTCTCCCAGGTCCTGAGCCGCCATCGCGTACCGAGGCATGACGCTCAGTAACTTGTTTCCAGCAGGATCGGTGCCACGGGTAATTGCGAGTTCAAGCCCGCGGTCGGTATAAGGGGGATGTTGTCTACCGTTCGCCTGCGGCACGCCATACGGCTTAGTCAACGCGTCCCAGGTTACGTTCGTCGGCGTAACTCCGCCTTCAGGTTTTCCCTGGCCATCCAGACCGTGACAGTTAGCGCAGGGGATTGCGCTGCCTGGAACTTCGATTGACGATTCGCCCAGGTAAGCGAGAATCTCCTTGCCCGAAGGGGCGGTGCCCTGAACATAGATTTGTTTGCCGCGCCGCTCCCGCTGCGCCGGGAATTCTTGTGCTCTCGCTATGCCGTGCGTGCCGCGACCGGGACCCACGGAAAAAGTCAGAACCAGAAAGAACCCCACACCCATGAGCAGGGTCCAGGACTTCAAGCTTGAGCCGTCCTTAATCCCTGGTTGAAGCAAATTCACTTGGCATCCGCCGGTTTATCGTTAAGTACGCTCTCGACAACTTTGACTAACTCGTCGCTCTGAGCCAATCCGAATGCTTTTTTCCACAAACCAGTGCGCTCGTTACCGATGATGAATATGTTCAGATGATCCTGCTTATCATCAACGAACTGGCCCAGCTTTTTCAGCGCGAAATCCACGTTCTGTTTGTCACCCGTCAGAAAATACCAACCGGGTCCGGCATGAAGTTTCTTTGCATACTCTTTCAGGCTGGCTGGTGAATCTACTGCCGGATCGACACTGATCGAAATGATGAAGACTTCCTTGCCGACGCGATCACCCAGCGCCGCCTGCACTTTTTCCAGATTGCGGTTCATGGGTAGACAACTTCCCTGGCAGGTCGCGAAAAAGGAATTAATGATGACCACTTTGCCCTGCAACAGGTCGCTATAGAAGCGCATCTTTTCGCCGTTCTGATTTATCAGGACGACGTCCGTGAAGTACTTTTGCGCCGGTGTTTGCTCGGCCGCTCCGGTCGGATTCTTTTGACCGGCGTCGTCCAGGGTTGGCAGAACCTGTTGACCTGTCACCGCCCTCGATTGATAACCGCAGCAGAAGGCTACGAGCGAAATTATTGCCACTAAAAACCAGCGGAGCCTGCTGGTCTGCTTAATCTTCATTTGGAACAATCTTCTCATTCGATTTCTCCATGCTTCTTATTATTCATCACGGGCGAGACACGGATGCCGGAGCGTCGTCATTTCTTCGTGGCCTCCAAAGTCAGCGGTATGATTTGATTGAACTGCACGCCCAGAGACGGGCATTGAAAGTAAACATAATACACACCGGTTTGTGGCGGCACAAAGTTGATCTCGTAAAACCCGCCGCCTACGTGCCTGGCCCATTGACGCTCTTGCCAGATGCCCGGTGCCAGAAAAACGAGCACGCCCAGGTCTTCGATATTTGGCTTTGGTTGGTGTGAGTTGGAGTCAGTTACTTTGAACCTCAGATTGTAACTTTCGCCTACCAGGGCGGTCGTCTCTTTCAAAAGCGGCTCGACCCTGATTGCGACCCGCGGTGGTTTTGGCAGGCCGGGATTTTCGGTCACTGTCATGGTGAAACAATTGACTACCCGAGGCGAATCAAGCAGAAAGGCGACATCATAATTGCCCGCCTCAGTGACCCTGACTGTAGTTGTGTATTCTCCCGGCGCGGTCTCGCGCAAGCTCCTGTCCAACACCAGTAAAGCCTTCGGATCACGTCGATAATTCTGAAAACTTCCCATCGGCGCGGCCATTCCTTCGGTGTAAAAATAGATCATCTTGTCGGCAGGGTTCGCGACCAGCACCGCGCCATTCTCCGGCGCTGCGACGATGGCATCTGCCAGTGATTCAGCCGGTGATTGCTGCGGAGCTTTCTGGCCGGCAGGAAACCGGCTCACTGCTGCCTCCTTGCCGAGATCAGCAAGTTTGATCATCGTAACGAACTCTTTATCGGCAGATCGCACGTAAGCAAATTCCCTGGTGAAGGTAACCTGGTCCGCGCCGGAGCCAATGGGTACAGCGTGGGTAATACGGTTCGACGCGACATCGAAGACGTAGATCGCGTTCGTCGCTTTGTTGACTACCAGACCAAAGCGCCCATCAGGGGTCATGCGGACGGCGCCCAGTCCGGGCCGAGCTTTCATGCGCGCCTGGATTTCACGGCCCCAATCGTCAAGTACCGCGATTGTTCCGTCTCCTTCATTGGCTACATAAACTGCTTTGCCGAGAGATGAAAAGGCGATCGCGCCTGGAAGCAGACCGACTTTAATATTTGTTACCCTAACTAGTCTCCTGATATCTATCGCGGACAAGGTGCCGTCCTGCTTGTTCGTAACAAAGGCCAAACTATCATCCTCGGTGAAGCCGATTTCGTGATGTCCCGCGCCCGTAATAATTTGGGCAGCAACTTTCAAAGTCACGGTATCGATGACTGTGACCCCATTTCCTTTTTCTTCGGGACTGTCGTTTCCCACCCACAGATATCTTCCGTCGTGCTGCAGAGCGACGCGCATAGGTCTTACCCCGGCGTCAAGATTGGCGATCACCTTCCAGGTTTGTATATCGATCACTGCTACTTCATTCACGGATGGCAATGAGACATAGAGTCGCTTCTTGTCGGCGCTCATCACCCAGTCCTGCCCGGAGCCGCGCAGAGAGATCAGGTTGTAGAGCTTACTTCCACCGAAGCCTGAGAGTGGATCGATGACTGAAATGTTTGGTTCATGATTCAGAGCCAGAATGAAATAGACGTTGAGGTCAACGGTCGGACGCTTGTTGAAACCGGGTTGCAGAAATGACTGGATCTTCTCGCGACACTCACGCGGATCAATAGACTGTCCTGAGTCTCGCCGATCGATCCAGGCGGCCGGTCTGAGATTGCCGAGCGTTTTTCCTGCATTCACATCAAGAATCTTGAATCGTACACGGGCCTCTGTGCCGGCCATTAGTTCAACTGTCTGTCCTTCAGAGGAAATCGGCGTGAGGCCAAACTCAACGGAGATGCCCTCGCGTGTGTAGGTCTGTGATTTCGCAGGAGGTTGTTTGGAACTGGTTTGAGCCGATGCTGCTTGCGCGAAAACCTGAGGAACCCTGGCAGTCAGGAGAAACATCACGAGTATTACCAGCTTGAGGTACATAATTATGAAAGCCTCCGTATGATTTTACTCATTTGGGTCAGCCAAACCGGCGTTGGGGAAAACGAAACTGTGGGACTTGACCCTTTGAAAACAGTCCGACAATATTCTGAGCCTGGCGGGAAAGTCAATCGATTAGATCCAGCCGTTGAGCAGATGGAAGAAATCAAGGCTCTTCACTTGAAGTAGGAGGTTACGACTTGCGCAGAATGCGGTTTGGAGGCATCTTTCTCTTCCATGTCTGAGAATCTTGGTCAGATTGGAGCAGCGCTTGCGAACACAGGTAGCGAATTTCACTTTCGCGGCTGGGTACTGGGCACGAGTGGTAACCTCAGCGCAGTCGTGCAAAGGGATCCGCTACGTTTAGCGATCACTGCCAGCGGCGTGGACAAGGGGGCGCTGCGAGCTGAACACATTCTAGTGATTGACGAAAACGCTTGCGTATTAAGTCGGCCTTCCGCGAAACCATCAGACGAAAGCCTTTTGCATCTTCGAATCGTAAAAGAACGAGGCGCGGCTGCAGTCTGCCACACACATTCAATCTGGGGCACCCTGCTTTCCGACTATTATAGTGGCGACGGCGGCCTGGCAATCGAAGGTTACGAAATGCTAAAAGGTCTTTCACATGTAAAGACGCACGAGCACCGCGAGTGGCTTGCGATTCTCGAAAACTCTCAGGACATGAACGCGCTCGCTGATCGGGTCGGTGAGATACTCACGCAACAGACGGACGCGCACGGGTTCTTACTAAGACGACATGGGCTGTACACCTGGGGAAATGACCTGGCGCAGGCAAAACGCCATGTCGAAGTTCTTGAGTTCCTCCTCGAGACGGTTGGCCGAATGCTCCTGACCCAGAAGCACGGAGACTGATTGAGGTATTGACTATGGCGGTGGTAAGCATCCCAGACGAAAACCTGACGTTGAGCCAAAGCGAAGCTATCACGGAGCACCTGGCGAGGTGCGGCATCGACTACGAACAGTGGCGACCTGATCATCCGATTGCGTCGGATGCTCCGGCGGATGAGATCCTTAGTACTTATGCGAAGGAAATCGAAGCATTAATGGCGCGTGGCGGCTATGTAACGGCCGATGTAATCGATGTTGGCCCCGACACGCCCGGGCTTGAGGCGATGCTGGCGAAGTTCAATCGTGAGCACTGGCATGACGAAGACGAGGTGCGATTCATTATCGCGGGCCACGGACTGTTCCACATCCACCCGAAGGACGGACCTGTATTTGCTATCGAGGTTGAGACCGGCGATCTCATTCGCGTGCCGCGCGGCACCTGGCACTGGTTCAACCTCTGCGCCGATCGCCGCATCCGGGCGATCCGTTTGTTTCAGGATATCGCCGGGTGGACGCCGCACTACACCGACAGTAATGCGGACCAGGGCTTTCTGCCACTCTGTTTCGGCTCTGCCCGTCTGCCATGATATCGAGTCTCACCGCCGCGCAAATACGTCACATCGTCCTTGACATAGAAGGTACTACAACGCCCATCGCATTTGTTCATGAAGTGCTGTTTGCTTATGCGCGATCGCAGGTACGAAACTATCTGGCAGAACATTTGGACTCAGAGGAGACACGAGCCGACCTCGCACTACTGCGTGAAGAACAGATCGCCGATCTGAAGCAGAACCGGCAACCGCCGCCATTGATCAATGCGCCGCGAGGCGCTGAGATCGATTCGCTGGTGGCCTACATCAATTGGTTGATTAATCAGGATCGCAAATCTACCGGCCTGAAATCATTGCAAGGAAAGATTTGGATGCAGGGTTATCGTGACGGAACTCTCAAGGCCCAGCTTTTCCCCGATGTTGCTCCGGCACTGGAGGCCTGGCACTACGCCGGTTTGAAAATCAGCATCTTTTCTTCCGGCAGTTCGTTAGCCCAAAAGCTTTTGTTCGGACATACCGAAGCCGGAGACCTCAGCGAGTTCATTGATAGCTACTTCGACACGACAACTGGATCGAAGACTGCGATTGACAGTTATCGACGTATTGCGTCGGCACTCGGTGCGCCGGCCCAGGAGATTTTGTTCATCTCAGACGTAGTCGCCGAACTGGATGCGGCAAGCGCAGCCGGCATGCAGACACTTCTTTGCGTCCGGCCTGGCAATCCTCAACAATTCGCGGGGAAGCAACAAATCATCCAGAGCTTCGATGAGATTTCGACTTCATAACTCATCATGTACTGAGCCGGACTCCGGTAACTTCAGTCGTTAACATCATCGCAGAGATCCAAAGGTCATGCTCGGTGAGCTGTTGCCTGGTTAGGATCGATTTCGATGGCCGCGTAAGCTCTTCTTCTGCAGCTACCGTTTGGGAAGAGCGATCGGCGACCAGCCAGATGATTGAAGACGAGAGCGCCAGCGATCGACAATTGCATTGCGCCGACGCCATTCCTAGCGGTCATTCCACTGGTCTTCAACCGACGGCGGCAGATCTTGTGAGTTCTTAAACAGACTTACGATTTGCCAAATCTCTTCATCCGAAAGCATGCCTGACCACGCAGGCATTCCGGTGTTCCTTATACCGTGCTTTATGAGCCAGAAGAGTTGCGCATCCGTGTACTGTGACATTCCTTCGGGA